>R24__coassemble_1677_pt1 | contig 10989 bp, 8 predicted proteins | sample R24__metabat2_low_PE_050 | metagenome-assembled genome bin R24 | reverse complement strand
ATTCTGGGTGGGCGCCTGCCTGCTTTCCTTCCTGCTGCCTGTTTTGGCTTGGAAGAGGATGCAAAAGAAAGTAATTGAATAATAATTATTTATAAGATATGCACATAAGTATTTCACTAAACTACAAGGCTCAGTGGGGACAGCAGATGTTCCTTCTTTTGGGCGCCGAGGCCCTGCCCATGACCGGGTACGATGACGGCCAATGGAGCATAGAATTAGACAAAATGCCGGCAGAAAGCAGCTATCGCTTCGAACTTAAGGATGCCGACGGCAAGACAATCCGCCACGAGGCAGCATCGCACACATACAAGGTTGCAAAAACCCTTAAAGAGCTCATAATCAAAGACAAATGGAACGATGTGTCAGAGGACGCCCCGTTCAAATCGGCCTTCTTTAAAGACGTTATCTTTAAAAGAAGTGAATGCGACAAAGCAGAGACAAAGGGCAACCTGACCCTGCAGATTTGCGCTCCCACCCTGCGCCCGGGAGACCGTCTTGGCGTATCCGGAGACTTCTGCGGCTGGGGCCGTCCGCTGCTGCTGGACGCTTCTGACTTCCCTATTTGGCGCATCAGCATTAATGCAGAGGGTTCTTTTGAATATAAATTCCTGATTATCAGCGACGATCCTTATGTTCCGCTGCTTTGGGAAGCCGGCCCCAACAGGCATTACGACGGCAATGCAAAGAAGGGTGACCATATCCTTATCAACGAGGCCGACCCTGTCTTCAGGCGTCCCGGCTGGCGTGGTGCGGGCGTTGCTGTTCCGGTATTCTCCCTGAGAAGCAAAGAAGGCTTCGGCGTAGGTGAATTCCTTGACCTTAAGCTGATGGTGGACTGGGCTGCTGCAACAGGCCAGAATGTGATTCAGCTTCTGCCCATCAACGACACTACAATGACCCATACCTGGCAGGACTCTTATCCTTACAATGCCAATACAACCTTCGCCCTGCATCCGCAGTTCATCAACCTGCCGGCCGCCGGCGTAAAGGTTGACAAGGCCTTTGAGGCTATGAGAGAAGAGCTCAACGCCCTGCCTAAGATAGACTACGAAAAGGTCAATACAGAAAAGATCCGCCTGCTAAGGAAGGTTTATGCTTCTACAGCCGGCAAAAAGGTTCTGGCCAGCGCAGACTACAAGAAGTTCTTTGCCGCAAACAAGGAGTGGCTGGAGCCTTATGCAGTTTTCTGCTGCCTTAGGGACGAGCATCATACCCCGGACTTCAGCAAGTGGGGAAAGATGGCAAAATACAAACCCGAGGCCGTAGCCAAGTGGGCAGAAGAGCATAAAGAAGACGTAGATTACCACTGCTTTGTACAGTATCATCTGGACAAGCAGCTTAAAGAAGTTGTGGCTTACGCCCACTCAAAGGGAGTTGCCCTTAAGGGCGACCTGCCCATCGGCATCAGCCGCACCAGCGTTGACGCATGGGTTTATCCGCAGCTCTATCATCTTGACAGTCAGGCTGGTGCACCGCCGGATGCCTTCTCTACCCTTGGTCAGAACTGGGGCTTCCCTACTTACAACTGGGAGAAGATGTCAGAGGACGGCTTTGCCTGGTGGAAGGCTCGCATGCGCAAGATGAGCGAATACTTCGATGCCTTCCGCATTGACCATATACTTGGTTTCTTCCGCATTTGGGAGATTCCGATGGATGCAGTACACGGCCTTCTGGGCCACTTTAATCCGGCCCTGCCGTATTCAGAAGAAGAGCTGGCTGCCCGTGGCTTCAACCTTGCCGGCGGCATGTACACCAAGCCTTTGCTGTACGACTGGATATTGAACGAGATTTTTGGCGTCCGCGCCGACGAAGTCCGTCAGAAATACATTAAGGACGGTAGCCTTGCCCCCGAGGTTGCAACCCAGCGCAAGGTAGTAGAGCATGTTAAGGACGAGGCCCTGCGCGACGGCCTACTTGCCCTTCTGGACGATGTTCTCTTTATTGAGGATCCCCGTAAAAAGGGCTATTGGCACCCCAGGATCTCCGGCCAGAGTTCTTACGCCTTCCGCTGCCTGGACGACGGCCAGAAAGCCGCATTCACGCAGCTGCACGACGACTTCTTCTACCGTCGTCACAACGACTTCTGGCGTGACTCAGCCATGTTCAAGCTGCCTTCCATCCTGTCTTCTACCGGTATGCTTACCTGCGGAGAAGACTTGGGTATGATTCCGGACTGCGTTCCGGATGTTATGCGCGAGCTTGGCATCCTGTCGCTTGAAATCCAGCGCATGCCTAAGAGCGTCACGGAAGAATTCGGCAACCCTGCCAATTATCCCTACCGCTGCGTTTGCGCAACCGGAACCCACGATACTTCCAATATCCGTGCATGGTGGGAAGAGGACCGCGAAGTCACCGCCCACTATTGGCACAATATGCTGCACAGGGGCGACGACATACCTTGGTTCTGCGAGCCTTGGGTGGCAGAGATGATAGTGAAGGCACATCTGGATTCCCCGGCGATGCTTTGTATACTGCCCCTGCAGGATTATCTGGCAATAGACGACTTTATGCGTTATCCCGGTGACCCCGCAGACGAACGTATCAACGTGCCGGCCATCCCGCGATTCTACTGGCGTTACCGCATGCATCTTAGCCTGGAAGAACTCCTGGGAGACCGCGGTTTCACCATCAAGCTTCGCGACATGATACACGCCGCCGGCCGTTAACGTTATATGATGGAAAAGTTACTTTTACATGTTTGCTGCGCGCCATGCAGCGGGGCCATAATAGAGGCTTTGGACAAAGAGGGAGTAAAACCGGTAGTGTTCTTCTCCAACTCTAACATTGTCCCCCGCGAAGAATACGACCTTCGCCTGGCGGAATGCAGGAGATATTGTGAAAAGTTCGGCATAGAAGTAATAGAGGACGATTACGACCACGCTGCCTGGCGTGAGGCCGTGCGCGGCTTCGAGCACGAGCCGGAGCGCGGGGAGCGCTGTATGCGCTGCTTCCGCTTCCGCCTTGAGCGCGCCGCCAAGTACGCCGCCGCTCACGGCATGGACACCCTGGCTACCAGCCTGGCTTCGTCCCGCTGGAAAGACCTGGAGCAAGTTGATGCCGCCGGCACCTTTGCCTGCGGCCTTTTCCCAGGTGTCCAGTGGTGGCCCCGCAACTGGCGCAAGGGCGGCCTGCAGCAGCGCCGAAGTGAGATTATTAAGGAGCAGAACTTTTACAACCAAAACTACTGTGGTTGTGAATTCTCTCCAAGAACTAAATGATAAATGAAGAAACTAGTATTTTTGGCGGCAGTAGCCGCGATGGTAGCAGGATGCTGCAGCAAACAGGACAGCAAACCGGTTCAGGACCCCGTAGAATACGTAAACATCCTTGGCGGAACCGCATCTACCTACGAACTCTCCACCGGCAACACCTACCCCGCAGTAGCAGTACCCTGGGGCATGAACTTCTGGACCCCTCAGACCGGGAAAAACGGCGACGGATGGACGTACAGATACGATGCCACCCGCATCCGCGGCCTTAAGCAAACCCACCAGCCCAGCCCCTGGATCAACGACTACGGCGAATTCAGCATAATGCCCGTCACCACCGGCCCCGTTTGGGACGAAGAACAGCGCCAGAGCTGGTTCTCCCACAAGGCAGAAACCGCCAAACCCTACTATTACAGCGTTTACCTTGCAGAACACGACGTAGTTGCAGAACTCACCCCCACATCAAGGGCCGCAGCCGTCAGACTCACCTACCCAGAGAAAGAAATCTCTTACCTTGTAGTTGACGCCTATCAGCGCGGAAGCTCTGTAAGCATCGACGTAAATAACTCTACCATAACAGGTTATACAACCATGAACCACGGCGGAGTATCAGAAAACTTCCGCAACTGGTTCGTCATCAAATCCGACACTCCCTTCCAGACCGTCAGCACAGTGGCAGACGGCAAACTGTCCGACAAGACAGAAGCAACCAGCCAGCACAGCCTTGCACTGGTAGGCTTCAAGACCGCAAAAGGGCAGAAGGTAAACCTTAAGATAGCATCGTCCTTCATTAGCCTTGAGCAGGCAATGATCAACCTTAAAGAGGTGGAAGACAAGGACTTCGATACAGTTTGCAAAGAGGCGAAAGATGTTTGGAACGAGTCTCTTGGCCGAATTGCCGTAGAAGACAGCAACCTGGACCATCTGCGCACCTTCTACTCTTGCCTGTACCGCAGCCTGCTGTTCCCGCGCGACCTGTCAGAGATAGACGCAAACGGCAACAGGGTTCACTACAGCCCCTTCGACGGCGGGGTTCACGACGGCTACCTGTTTGGCGATACCGGCTTCTGGGATACCTTCCGCAGCCTGTTCCCGCTGCTTAACCTGGTTTATCCGGACCAGGCTGCCAAGATGCAGGAAGGCCTTGTAAATACCTGGAAAGAAAGCGGTTTCCTGCCCGAATGGGCATCCCCGGGCCACCGTGGCTGCATGGTTGGCAACAACTCAGCCTCTGTTGTAGCTGACGCCTTCATCAAAGGCATCCGCGGCTACGACGCAGAAGAACTCTGGAAGGCCGTAATCAGCGGCGCCCACAATGTTCACCCACAGATAAGCTCTACCGGCCGCCTTGGCTGGCAGCTTTATGACAGCCTTGGCTACGTGCCCTGCGACGTTGGCATCCGCGAAAACGCCGCCCGCACACTTGAGTATGCCTACGACGACTGGTGCATCTACCGTTTTGGCCAGGCTCTGGGCAAAAGCGAAGAAGAGCTGGCACCCTACAAAAAGGCAGCCCTCAACTATAAGAACCTCTTTGACGCAGAATACAAGCTCATGAACGGCAAAAAGGCCGATGGCAGCTTTGCCCGCCCCTTCAATCCCGTCAAATGGGGAGGCGACTTCACAGAGGGCAATTCTCTTCACTACACATGGTCTGTCTTCCACGACATCAAGGGCCTTGCAGCTCTTATGGGCGGCGATGCCGGCATGGCGCAAATGCTTGACACTGTTTTTGTTATGCCTCCCATCTATGACGACAGCTACTATGGCTTCCCTATCCACGAGATTCGCGAGATGCAGGTTATGAACATGGGCAACTATGCTCACGGCAACCAGCCCATCCAGCACATGCTGTACCTGTACGATTGGTGCGGCCAGCCCTGGAAGACCCAGGCCCGCGTGCGCGAGGTGATGGAGAAGTTCTACAACTGCAACTTCGACGCATATTGCGGCGACGAGGATAATGGCCAGACATCGGCATGGTACGTATTCAGCGCCCTGGGCTTCTATCCCGTCTGCCCGGTATCGGACCAGTATGCAATTGGCACTCCCCTCTTTGACAAGGTTACCGTAAGCCGCCCGGACGGCAAGTTCACCATCACCGCAAACGGCAACGCGCCGCAGAACTACTACATCGGCAGCATGAAAATGAACGGCAAAACATGGCAGCATAACTACATCAATCACAGCGACTTAGTTAACGGAGCCAATATCGTCTTTGACATGACGGCCAGCCCTGACACCGTGCGCGGAACAAAAGAAGAAGACAAACCTTACAGCTTAACAGCAGAATAATCATGATTGCAAAAAAAGAAATCGGATCTCTCTTCTCTGCCAAAATGAAGATGGCAGAACTTCTGGAAACCAATCCTGACCTGATGGGCGTAATGTTGCGCCTGGGCCTGCGTTTTGGTTTTGGAGAAGAAACGGTAGAAGAAGTGTGCAAACGCTACAAAGTAAACTCTGACACCTTCCTTCTTATATGCAACGTTTACACAACTGATGGCTACATACCCTCTAGCGACATCCTTAAAAAGGTGGATATCAGGGACATAGTCAACTATCTGCACCAGAGTCACCTTTATTATACCGGTGAGGTTCTGACCAAGCTGGAAGACTCCATAGAAAAAATGACCGAGCGCTGCGACCCTGCAAGCAAAAAGATTATCCAGGTGTTCTTCCACGCCTACAAAGGAGAGATGGAAAAGCACTTCCAGTACGAAGAGAATACCGTCTTCCCTTACGTAGAAGCGCTGCTTAAGCATCACGACGACAAGGGCTTTTCTATTGAGCAGTTCGAGGAAAACCATACCAACATCGACGAGAAGTTGGGAGACCTTCGCAGCATCGTGATGAAGTATATGCCCGCCGACGGCGACAGCAACCTGATCAAGAATGTGCTGACCATACTCTTCAATCTGCAGAAAGACCTGTCCAACCATACCTCAGTAGAGGACAATATCCTTGTGCCGGCTGTGAACATTCTGGAGAGCAAATTCGGCTCCAGGGCAGAGACAGAAGAACTTAGCAGCCGCGAAAAAGAGATTCTTGTGGCCGTTGCTAAGGGTATGCTTAACAAAGAGATAGCAGACCTTTACAACATTTCCATTTATACGGTAATCACACACCGCAAGAACATAACAAGAAAGACCGGCATCAAAACTGTTGCCGGCCTGACTGTGTATGCTTTACTTAACAATCTGTTGGATATTAACTCAATAGAGTAGCGAAGGATATTTACTAACGTAGACGCTCTACCGGGAAGGTGAAATAAGTGTCAGGATAAGGTTCATCCTTAAGGGTAAAGTGCCACCATTCCTCTGCCAGCGGCTTGAAGCCGTGGGCGAGCATGGCCTTGCGCAGAATCATTCGGTTGCGGAACTGCTGCTCTGTAATCTTTTTGCCGGGAATGTATTCGCCGGTTTCAGGATTTCCGCCGTAGTCAGGATGGCTTTCTTCTCCGAACCAATCGAAGGTGCCGCCCATATCTACTTCACGTTCTGTGTTCATATCAAAGATGGTCAGGTCCACCGTCGAGCCGCGGGTATGGCCGCTATGCTCTGCGATATAGCCTCTTGGGAACAGGACATCCTTGGTAAGCATCGGATAGAAATACTTCTTCATAAGGGTATCGCTAACATTCGCACCCCAACGCATGAAGTGATCCACAGCGCACTGAGGCCTGTAGGCATCAAAGATCTTAAGCCTGTAGCCCTGGGCCTTGAGGTCGTCGCTGACCTCTTTAAGGGCGGCGGCAGCGGCGCGGGTAAGAATGGCGGTGGGTTCCTTGTAGCCATCGATACGGGCTCCTACAAAATTGTATGTGCTGTGATACCTGATTTCAAGGATGACGTCCGGAATTACACCGGTGATATTTACGAAGTCTGCGCTGATGGCCTCTTTCTGCTCGGGGTTAACGTAACGGGAGCCGGTAAGGTCCTTTACGGCCGCGATGAATGCGGGTGCGTAAGCAGGTGAAGTATGGCGTCCGGGAACGACCTCGCCGTCCTTGCTGGGACGCATGATCTGGTCGTTGTGCTTGACAATCAGAAGGCGGGCTAGCTTGTCCCAGCGCTTCATCATCTTGTCTGTGTATTCGATGGTCTTGCCGGTTAGGTAGTCTGCAGTCTCGCCGGCAGTAAGGTCCTTGACATGGGCCTCGACAGCGGTCTGATCAGACTCGTAATAGTCTTCCAGCTCTTTCTGGGCCTCTTTAAGGTCCCCTATCATTGCGCTGTAGCGTGGATAAACCATGTTTGCCACAAAGTTGTTCATCCAGAATGCGCTTTGGGTGCTGAATTCAAGGATGTTGTTATTCTCTTTGCGGAAGGGATCAGGAATGCGGTTGATGCTGCAATAAACGGGGACGTAGGCCACCATGGATGCATCGTCAAGATTGAAGTAGGTGATGCCGCCCACTGCATCCGGCAGCCATGAGCGCATACGGCAAACCAGGGTCATGCCGCTTTGCTGGCAGCCGATAGGGCGCTCGCGGAACATCTTTTCTCCATTGGGACCGTCGAACCTGGTAAGCTGATTGCGGTAAGGCGATGCCCAGGGGCCGGCACTTACATCGACTGTCATGTCCAGGGCCGTGCCCTCGTAATGGTCGCGCATATCGTTCTGGATGTCGCGGTAGCTGACAGGGGCGTCGGGTTTTATCCACAAAGGAAGCTCGTCAATCTTGGAAGTATCGCCGTTGATGAAGGGCAGATAGGAATCCATCACCTCCTTATTATAATGGTGGCGGAAGAAGCTCCAGACGCGGGCCTCGCAGAAGCGGATGGCGCCAAAGTCCAGCGGGCCGTAAGCCTCACGGAAGCTGAAGTCCTTGTCCGGGCCGTTGTAGTAACCCATTTCGCGGGCAAATGAAATAACGTCAGCACTGTACATGCATTCGCCGTCGGCGGTAATGCAGAAGCCCAGCTTCTTGTCTGGTTTTGCGGCCTGGGGGAACTTGCGGATGCGGCTGGCATTTGCATAGGCTGTTATGCAGTCGTCCGGAAGACGCCTTGCAACCCATACACCACCCTTGCGGCCGGGCCCCTTACCAATGAGCTCCATGATCCAGGCCTCGTTTTTGTCGCAAACGGCAAAAGATTCGCCGGTATCGTTGTAGCCGTATTCCTGCACAAGCTGATGCATTACGGCGATAGCCTCACGGGCGGTTGCTGCACGCTGCAGGGCCAGTTCCATTATGTTGAAGTAGCCGAGCCAGCCTTCCGGGTTCCGCAATTCTTTGCGGCCGCCCCAGGTTGTCTCTACGATTGAAACCTGTTTTTCGTTCATCAGGCCGGCTACAGAATAGGTATATTCTGCCTGAGGGATATAATGCACCTGCGAAGAGCCGGGTCCCCATGACCTGATGGCTATCATTTCGCCTGCGGCGTGACGGCCGGGAGCGGCAAACGGCAGGGACGATGCGAAGCCGAATCCGTCGCAGTTATAGGTACATATCACGCTTCCATCAACGGAAGCCTTTTTTCCAACGATAAGATTGGTACATGCGTCTGTGGGCAGGGCGCTCCACAGAATGAAGATGGCCGAAACAGCCAGAGTGAGAATTCGTTTCATGTGGTTAGCATAATTGATTCTCACAAATATAACAAATTATTTGCTAATTCTGCGTATCTTGGATTTTACCAAAAACAATTCCCCGTTTTTGTCGGCAACGACACGATATTCGTCCTTCTGAATGCGAACGGTATCGGCAACGACAGTCTTGGTAGTGTCGGCAGGCCGGACGGAAGCCTCGATCTTTTTACCATCCAAAAAATGACTGCCGCCAAGAAGGCAAAGTCCCAAAACTATCAGCGTTGCTACAATATACCGAGTCTTCATAATTAATTAAATATCCATAGGAGCGAATCGGCCGCAAATATGATAACGATTTTCAAATCTGATGTCAAAATCCGTCAAAAGTTTGTCTCAAAAGAGTCAAAAAATCACTATTTGTTTGCAGCGGTTCTAACCCAGGTAGATACATTAATACCGCACATCGCCCTGAAGTTGGCGCTGAAGGTGCTGTAGCTTCGATATCCGCTTTGCCAGGCCAGTTCCTGCAGGCTGGCACGATTGCCCGCGTCGGCCTTCGGGAACAATGCGATAAAGTGCTTTATTCGAAGGCTGTTTATGTAAGAATTGTAAGTAATACCCTTCTGGGCAAAATACTGGCTAAGGTAGGTGCGGTTCGTTCCAATGGCCTGGGCCAGCTGGGACAGGGTGATATCATGCTGCAGATACAGTCCGGAAGATTCGCAGTACTGCTCTAAAAGAAGCCCGATATCTATTCTTGAGCCCTTGGGGGGTTCATCTACGGCTTCTTCCTGCAGCCCCGGATCAAGGGTTTGAAGCGTTTCTACGCGACAGATAACAAAGCTTACAATTATAAACGTGTTGATCTGGGCTACGTATTCCGGAGTCATTCCGCCGAAACGGGAGGTATAGGCTATAAATACGCCCGTTACAAGGGAGATGAGAATAAAGCTTTTCCAGACCTCTTTGTGCTGAAGGTCTGCGTAATTATCTCTAAGCCAGCGGTTATACTGCCAAAGGGCAAAAACATAATAAAGCACGAAGACGATTCCGCAGATGCGGGTGTAGTACTCTATGTATAACTCTGAATCGAAGTCCTTGTGTATAATTCCAAGAGTGGCAATTACTACAAGAGGGGCCAGAACAACAGCAACCGGCCATACCGGCCTCTTCCTATCCTGAAGAATGCGGAGCAGCAAAATGGCCATAAAAGGCACAAAGGTGAGGCGGTCCAGCATCAGGGCCAGAATTGTACGCACCAGCATATTATCCCTTAGGACGACAGTTCCAAGCAAAGGCCACCAGATATGGCTCAGCACGATTGAAGCAAGGAAGGCTGCGGCCCAACGGCGAAGGTTTGCAGGCGGATCTATACTGTCAGAGAAAGCGTTGGAACGGCGAAGCAGTATATAGATACAAGCAATAAGCGCATACAAGGCCGCTCCGCTGTAGAGCATCATGTACAATATGTCCTGTAATCCTGAGTGGTCGTACATAAGTAATCCTATTTCTTCTACAAAAATACTTATTATTCTTTCAATTACGGAATATCCGCTCTCAGAATTAACAAATTTTGACAGAATTTACAAAAAGTAAAGAAGCCTTACAAATTGAAAGCAGTTAGTATTCGGAAAAAATGTAACTTCATACAGTTTTTAATGAAAGACTACGTAGCGCCACACAACCACAATAACACTAGCACCAATGAGAAACCTGAATAATATCCTAAAGAGTTTGATTCCCCCTAAGATCCTGGACGACGTAGAATTGGAGAACCGCCCGGTCTTTGCAGAAAAGATTATTAAGGTCTTCCGGGAGAATAACGCGGACATGTACAACTCTCTTGTAAGCGCAAAAGATTTTGATAACGAAGAAGCTCCGGTAATCGTTCAGCGGCTACGCGAAGCTGCCCTCGTTGCCAGCAAAATACGATAAGCCTAACGCACAACAAAACGGAAAAAAGCCACCGCGTAAGCGATGGCTTTTTGAAGTGGAGGTAGTCGGATTCGAACCGGCGACCCCTTGCTTGCAAAGCAAGTGCTCTACCAGCTGAGCTATACCCCCGATTGCTGGTTTATAGGTAGGCCCTGGCAGAGTTGAACTGCCGACCTCTACATTATCAGTGTAGCGCTCTAACCAACTGAGCTAAGAGCCTATATAATAATGAAAGGAAAAGTACTTGAGGCAAGCGCCTCGCTAACCTTGAACGTCACCACACTTGAAGTCGGCTCCAAAAAGGAGGTGT
>R24__coassemble_1606_pt1 | contig 11422 bp, 9 predicted proteins | sample R24__metabat2_low_PE_050 | metagenome-assembled genome bin R24 | reverse complement strand
AAAGCTTCTAGAAGGACGACAGGAGCCGTTGGTAGTTCTGTTCGTTGTTGCCATTGTAGTAGTGCTGCTCGATGATGTCCGTGCTTGTACCAGCCACGGACGCAACGTATGAAATCGGCAGCCCATCGTCAATCGCAAGGCTTATGGCCGTATGCCGAAACACATAAGCGTAAAGGTCGAAACTCAGGCCAAGCTCCTTACCGATTTCCTTCAACCATACATTCAGATATTCCCGGAACTTCTTGTACTGGTAGTCCCTGGTACGGTATTCCTTAATCTTGCTGTCGTCCATGATAGGGAACAAGTAGCCGCATTTGGATTGACCTTCGTACTTCGCCACAATTTCTTCCATTGCAGGCGTTACTGGGAGCTCAATCTGGCGGTGGGTTTTCTTGCGCTTGGTGATGATGGTGCCCCTTCCAGATAGATTCTTCCGTTTGAGGTTGATGACATCGCACGGAGCCAGGAACGAGTTGAGCATAAAGATACAGAAGTCGTAGTACAGCTCAACCTGGGTGCGGTCATGATAGGTTGGCGTGATGCGGCCAACGTCCAGGGAAAGGAAGTTGCGCACCTGATTCGGCGTGAGCACGTCAGGTTTTTCATCGCGAAGCTCGTCCTTATCAGGGTCGTAGTCCTGGAAGCGGAAATCGCCAATCTGGTAGAGGTGGAACTTCACGTCACGGTCACGGCTTGCTTTTCCCAGCAAATTACGGAAAGCCTTTGCGCTTCCGGCGTAACCCTTGTGCTGGGCAATGTAACCGGCGATTTCAATCATCCGGTCGTAGTCCAGGTCTGTGAATTTGAGCGAGCTGAAGTACGGGATGATTTTGCGGAACTTCGACAGGGCCTTTGTATAGACCTCGAAATTGCAGCCGGTCTTCACTTTCTCGCGCTGGATGATTTTCTCCAGGAACTTCTCAACGTTGTTGGAATATTCCGTGGGAGTGACGATTTTGACATCAAGCTTCTTCTCAGCTGCGATCGCTTCTTTCCGTGCCTTGTCCTTTTGCTCGATGTAGTAGTTGGAAATTTGCCGCGCAGTGAAATCTGGGTGTTCCAGGAGAAGCTTCGAGAAGGTCGCTTTGAATTCCTGAAGGGCGGCGTTGTTTTCTTTGGCGTAAGGGGACGTGCGGATGAACCGTTCTTTTTCATCGTCCCATTGCCTGGAGAGATTGATGTTGCCCAGGAGATAGGGCATTGCGGATTTGTAGAATCTTTCTGTTCCTTCGCTGATTCTAAGAGCGAGAAATCCTTGCCGGATGACGAATTTTAGTCTCACCATAACGTGTACTTTATTAGATAAACGAATATGATGAACCAACGAATTGCAGATTGCGACACATTTTGTCGCCGACACATTGACACAATGTGGTGTCTAAAAACTATGTGTCATCAAAATTTTTTCGAGCTCGATTGCAAGGATTCGACTTAACGGTTCAGTGCCAAACCTTTTGTTTAGGTGGCTCAATTAACGAACTCATTTTCAGCGTATTACATCGTCATAAAAATTCAGATTTAACTTAACGAAAAGTGCCACCGAAGTGGCACGAAGGAGTCAAAAAAGTGGTGCTGGGAAGAATCGAACTGCCGACACATGGATTTTCAGTCCATTGCTCTACCATCTGAGCTACAGCACCATCGTTTATGGGATTGCAAAGGTAGGTAAATTTTTGGACTTTGCAAGCGTTTTTTCAAGTTTTTCAATCCTCATAGTGAAAATTCGTAATCTCCACGGTGCCGGACTGGCAATAAGGGCCCACGGTGACGCCGGTAAAGCCTCCTGCAAGCTCTGAGCTGAGAACGGCACTGTCTACGCGGCCGACATATTTTCCGTCGGCAAAGAACTCGTAATGATCGCCCAGGGCGCGGATCTCTAGGTTAGCCTTGCCACCTTTGACTGCCACGCTCCCCTGCTCAGCAAGAATACTCCGCGCACGCACGCGAACCGTCGCCTTGCCGCCGGAAACAAAGAACTCAATATGACCGTTGTGGGTCTGGTAAACGGCAAGACCGCCCTCAGAGCCACGTCCCTTTGCCTTAACGGTTGCGCGCACGACGCAATCAGCATTCTGCTGGCGCCTCAACAACGCCGTAGGACTGACAGAACCCCAGTCGAAGCCTTTACCTGTGCCACGGAGCTCGATACCGCCACCGGGCAGGGCCTTATAATTGGACACAACCGGCTGCTGGATATACATCCACTCCGGGCCGATGGAAGCAAAGTCGTAATCAATGCTGTGATGCTCCGGATTGGCGTTTTCAACCAAAGGCTTGCCGTCGTTAATGACAGGCCATCCATTGGCCCAGGTAACGGGAGCCAAGAAAGTCTCGCGGCCGATATGGTGGAAGTCACCGCCATATCGCCTGTAAGCGAGCATACAGATCCAGAACGAACCGTCTGCAGCCTGGAAGATATCGCCATGCCCCGTTGCCTGGATATTGCTTTCCTGGCCGGCAAGAGAGCAATGGGTAAATATCGGATTGGCGGGATTGGCATCGTACGGGCCGTAAATATTGCGGCTGCGGGCAACAGTCAGGCAATGAGCCATTTCTATGCCGCCCTCGGATATGAGAAGATAATACCAACCGTCATGTTTGTAGATATGCGGTCCTTCCGGGAAACGGCCGCCGGTGCCCTTCCACAAGGGTTTTCCGGGGCTTAGCGTCTTACCGGTTACGGGGTCGATTTCACATAAAGTGATAGTGGCATCGGGATTGGAAACCATATAACACTTACCGTCCTCGAAGTAAAGGGACGGGTCTATGCCCTGCTGCTCCAGCCAAATGGGCTCACTCCACGGGCCTGCCGGATTTGTGGCAGTAACCATAAAATTGCCTCCGTTACCAACATTCGTGGTTATCATATAAAAGACGCCATCGTTATAACGGATAGTAGGAGCATAAATGCCGAGTGACGCATTGGCCTCTGCCATAGGCAGTTGAGAAGGGCGGTCAAGCACATTGCCGATCTGCTCCCAATACTTAAGGTCAGTGCTCTGATAAACCGGCACACCCGGGAAATAGTGGAATGTAGAAGTAACCAGATAATAATCCCCGCCAACGGCAACGCAGGACGGGTCCGGATTAAAACCGGGGATAATCTGGGCGCTTGCCCCAAGAGCAATTACAAAGGCAGAAAGGGTAAGTAGAATCTTCTTCATATTCTTGTGTTATTAGTTATTACAAAGGATAAATTCCTGCGCCGACGAAGTCGATCAGGTCCTTTGGGGCAATTTTAAGCTGCAGGCCACGGATGCCGGCACTCACGTAAATGTAATCGTACAGCAGGCAGCTTTCATATATATAGGTAGGAAAAGGCTTTTTCATGCCAATTGGCGAGCAGCCTCCGCGGATGTAGCCGGTAGTAGGCAGCAGTTCCTTCATATGCAGCATATCGCAGCTCTTGTTTCCGGAGATCCTGGCCGCAACCTTAAGGTCTATTTCCATATCACCGGGCATAACGCAAACAAAGATGCCATTTTTGTCCCCTCGCAGCACAAGAGTCTTGAATACCTGTTCCAGAGGCTCCCCCAACTGCTCTGCCACATGTGCGGCAGCCAGGTCGGATTCGTCCACCTGATAAGGTACGAGCGAATACGGAATGCCTGCCACATCCAGCAGACGAGCCACATTGGTCTTCTGAACCTCTTGTTTCATTATTTTATATGGATAACAGTTTTTGTTGCCGATGTTGCCTTAAGGCTGTCGTCGATGCGTCCGAAGCCGGCAATGGCAGCCACTCTCCCCTCCTGACCGGGATAAGATACCAGCACTACGGCATCCTTCTCAAGGGCAGCAACCTTCAGCGACACAAATATGTCGCTGAGCTTGCGTTTTTTGCCGCCAAGGCCCAGCGGGCACATCCAGTCCCCTTCCCTCCAGGGTCTTAATTCAAAGGGAAACCCAAGCCTGTCGGCATCCAGCAGCACGCTTCCGTCGTTTTGGACAAGGTTCTGAGGGACAGGCTCTACGCTAACCATCACCTCCTTGCCGCCACAAACGTATTTTCCCGGCCCAGCCACCTGAACAGGAACCCAGGGCTCCGGAGACGGTGCAATCACCAGCTTTGTGGCTGTGAAATAAGCCACCGTAGTCCCGGCATAGAAGCGCTTGCCGCTAACCGGATCGGCCACAAGGGCCGCCACGTCATCAATGTCAGAGCGAGTAAAGCCATACGGATCCATCAGCCTGAATAACAAGTATTTGCAGTGCTTGTCGCAGGCTAAGGCATTTAAAGGAACGCTAATCACCTTTGCCCTATCATCTACGCCGACAGAAGCCAGGAAATCACCGTAATAAGTATCAGCCACAGCTGCGGCCTCGCGGAAGTTGGCCATATCCAGGGCCAGGGTCTGCAGCACTGAAGGATTCATTGCCTCAAGTTCCGGAAGGACCTGATGACGGATGCGATTGCGCTTATAAGCAACATCGGCATTGGTCCTGTCCTCGCGGAAAGGAATGTTGTTCTCTGCAACAAATGCTGCAATCTGGGCCCTGCTTACGCCAAGAAGAGGCCTTAAAACCGTTAACCTATGGCCGCCGGCGACCATTTCCGACTTCTCTGCCATACCGCAGACACCTTTGAGCCCGGTGCCGCGCACAAGGTTCAAAAGAAGGGTCTCTGCATTGTCGTTGGCATTATGGGCGATAAGCACAGCCTCGTAGCCGTTACCGGCACACAGCTGCGCGAACCATGCATAACGCAGTTCCCGAGCCGCCATTTCTATGCTGACGCCGTTCTCTGCCGCATAGGCGGCAGTATCGAAGTCCTTCACATGGCACTGTACGCCGGCCTTTGCGCACCAGTCGCGAACCAAGGCCTCGTCGGCGTCGGAATCGGCACCACGCAAATGGAAGTTGCAGTGAGCTACGGCAAACTGCAACCCAGCCAGATGGCAGGTTGCAGCCATATACATGGAATCGATGCCACCGCTGACTGCAAGTAGTACCATTATTTATTTCTTTGAAGAGAAGGTGTAGGTAAAGCCAAACTGTAAAGCTTCATTGAACTGAATTGCCTTATGGCCGGCAGGATGATTATCGTCGGTGATAAGCACCTGATCATCGTAAATAAGGCTGGTAGTAAGGTTCAGAGAGAAGTACTTGGCCACCTTCCACATAAGGCGGTTATCCCAGTTAACCCTGATGTTCTGCGGCTTCTTGAGGTAGTTAGAGAACAGTATGAGCTGTGTTGAACCCTCGAAGTTGTCGTTGATCAGGATCTTGGCAGCAGCCTTTACCTGGGCACCGAACTCGAAGCGTGCAGACTTGTAACTGCCGTCGTCCTTCTGGTCCATTCCGTAATTTGCACGTAGCTTCTTGTTGGACACGATTGTAAAACCACCGGTAACAGGGGCGAAGTTGACGGAAAGCCACTGGTTGGGGTTCCAGTCAAGACCAAGACCCAAGGTGATGTTGGCAGGAGAGAAGCAGCCGGACTTAAGTACACGGGCGGCTCTCCAGTCCGCCTTTGAAGGAGTCCAGCCGTCCTCTGCGTCAGCAGGCGCACTTGGTGTCTTGTACACATAACCGGCAGAGAACTGGTTCAGAAAGGTAAAAGTAGCTGAATAGTTCAGGTGCTCGGTGGCCTTGTAGCCAAAGGTGCTCTCCAGCAGGATACGGTCCTTGTTCTTCTGGATTATGGGTTTGTCCTCTGAATAAAGCAGGCCGTAGTCAATCTGCAGGCGGTTTTTCCATACGACGTCGTCCTTTGCGTAATTTGCGTTGATGTCGAAGTATGCACTTACCGCAATGTTGTTGTTACCACCCTTCGCCCAATTGGTGAAGGAGCTCTGCACAAAGTTAAGCTGCGTCATTGCAGACTTTGTCCAATAAGTGGGTTTAGGAACCGGAACCGTGTTCTCAGGAGCCTGGGCGACAGCCGCAGCGGCCTCGGCCGTAAGGGTCCTGATATCCTCCTGACCCATGGCGGCCACTACAGTATAGAGAGCCGCCAAAGTAAGCAATACCTTCTTCATATTATTCTTAATAACGATTACCTAGTAAGCGATACCGAACACTACCCTGCCCTTTGAAGGCTTGCCGGAGAAAATGTCCTTACCCTCTTCTTCGCAGACAAAGCTATCTACAGGGATGCAACGTATGGTAGCCTTTGTTGCGTCCTTGATAGCCTGCTCTGTCTCTGCAGTGCCGTCCCAGTGGCAAAGAAGGAACTTGCCGGTACCGATCTTCTCCTGGAACTCTTCCCAGCTGTCGCATTTTTCTACGTGAGCCTGACGGAAGGCAAAGGCCTTGTCATAAATATTCTTCTGAATGCTGTCCAGCAAGCCGTGAATATGGGCCTCGATGCCGTCAAGCTGCATGGTCTCTTTCTCCAGGGTGTCGCGGCGATGCACCTCAACAGTACCGGACTCAAGATCACGGGGACCCATGGCCAGACGTACAGGAACACCCTTAAGCTCCCATTCTGCGAACTTGAAACCAGGACGAAGGTTGTCACGGCTGTCAATCTCTACTGAATGACCCATTGCCTCAAGGTTCTTCTTGATCTGCTCCATCTTTTCAAGGATGGCTGACATTTCTTCGGGCTTGCGGTAGATAGGAACCATTACAATCTGGATAGGAGCCAGTGCCGGAGGCAGTACAAGACCGTTATCGTCGCTGTGAGCCATGATAAGGGCACCCATCAGACGGGTAGAAACGCCCCATGAAGTGGCCCATACGTACTGCTGCTTACCCTCGTTGTCAGTATATGTAACGTCGAAGGACTTGGCAAAATTCTGCCCCAGGAAGTGGGATGTACCTGCCTGCAGGGCCTTTCCGTCCTGCATCATGGCCTCGATAGTAAGAGTATCAAGCGCGCCTGCGAACCTCTCATTAGGGCTCTTGTGGCCGATGATAACCGGCAGTGCCATATAATTGCGGGCGAAGTCTGCATATACATTAACCATGCGCTTTGCCTCTTCCTGAGCCTCTTCTGCCGTAGCGTGAGCCGTATGACCCTCCTGCCACAGAAACTCTGCGGTACGAAGGAAAAGACGGGTTCGCATTTCCCAACGAACCACGTTGCACCACTGGTTGCACATGATGGGCAGGTCACGCCATGAAGTAATCCAGTTCTTATATGTATTCCAGATGATAGTCTCAGAAGTAGGACGAACGATAAGCTCTTCTTCCAGCTTGGCCTCAGGGTCTACGACAACTCCGTTGCCGTTAGGGTCGTTCATAAGCCTGTGATGGGTAACAACGGCACACTCCTTTGCGAAGCCGGCCACATGCTCTGCCTCACGGCTGAAGAAAGACTTCGGAATGAAAAGCGGGAAATATGCGTTCTTGGCACCTGTTGCCTTGAATTTGTCGTCCAGTATCCTTTGCATCTTCTCCCAGATTGCGTAGCCGTAAGGTTTGATGACCATGCAACCTCTTACAGCAGACTGCTCTGCGAGGTCTGCCTTCAACACTAAGTCATTGTACCACTGAGAGTAGTTATCTGCCCTTTTTGTTAACTGATCTGCCATATGTGCGAAAAAATTAAATTATCTTTTGGATATTTATTCAAAAATCCATGATTAGGTACGATTATTGCTGGTATTTTTTAAAACTGTACCAAAATACAGCGCACAAAGATACAATTTTTATATTATATTTAATAGGAGATACAGCCATGAAAACAAGAATCGTGCTTTTACTTGCAACCGCAGTTGCAATCTCCTCTTGCGGAACCGGCGCAAGATACGCTAATTCGCAACAGTATCAGGACGGCATCTACACAGGCCGTTCAAGTGTTGAAAACGCCCTTACCGTCGCCACCGATGCAAATGACGACGTAATGGTTCTTGCAACAGACACCAGGAACTCCCAAATATATCTGGCTTCCGGTGACGAAGAACTCTTCATCCCGGAAAGCGCAAAAGTTAAGGTGGTCAATGGATCCGGAAATACAACTATCATAGTTGAGGACAACTCCCCTTCCGTTGACATCTGGCTGGGTTATTCCCCCTGGGATTCATGGAGATACGCCAGTTGGCACACATATTCATGGTACAACAGGCCCTGGCGTTACAGTAGCTGGTACCACCGTTGGCACTACAGCGCCTGGGATCTCTACTGGGATCTCGCATGGGATTGGGGATGGAGCTATCCCTGGCGCTACTACGGCATTTACGATTACGGTTGGGGCTGGCGCAGTCCTTGGGCAGACCCTTGGCACACCGGCTACTACTACGGCTGGTACTACGGTCGTCCTCACTACCGTCCTCATCACGGTGCATGGTATGCCGGCGGCAGCAGCATTTGGAACCATTCCGGCTCACATTACCTGTATAGCAACGGACACCGTTATTGGGGCGCTCGTTCCAATACTGACAGGACCGGACGTGCAGTCAGCACAAGGTCTGCCAGCGTAAACCGCAACGGCAGCTATTCTCGCACCAATGCATTAAGCACCAGGTCTACCGCCTCTACCAGGACCAGCAGAAGTTCTGCAACTACAAGAAGTTCTGCTTCCACCAGAAGCGTAGGTACCCGCAGTGCAAGCTCTGCAAGGTCATCAGCCTCTACAGTAAGACGTTCCGCCAGCAGCACTAGCCGCAGCAGCGCTTCTTCCACCACTGCCACCAGGAGCCGCAGCACTTCTTCAAGAAGCAGCAGCGCCACCACCAGAAGCAACAGTACTACCGCAAGAAGCAACAGCGCTACCACAAGAAGCAGCAGTTCTTCTTCCAGAAGTACCAGGAGCGCAGCTTCTCCTAACTACAGAAGCAGTGACAGCGGCTCAAGCCGTTCAAGCGGTAGCAGCAGAAGCGGTTACTCAACCAGAAGCTATAGCGGCAGTTCTTCAGGTAGGAGCTCTTCTAGCAGCAGATCTTACAGCAGAAGTTCATCAAGCGGCAGCAGCGGCAGTTCCTATAGCAGAAACTCTTCAAGCAGCAGCGGTAGCAGCAGGAGTTCTTCAAGCGGCAGCAGTAGCAGCAGAAGCTCATCCGGCGGCGGAAGCAGCCGCAGCGGAGGCAGCAGCCATCGTAGGTAGATATTTAACCTAATTTAACATAACTGAAATGAGAAAAATTACCAGTATTGCAGCTGTCTTGTTTGCATCGGCAGGCCTTGCCTTTGCACAGGATATGCAAGATGCACTACGATACTCATTCAACGAGTATCAGGGTACTGCAAGAAGTATGGCCATGGGTAACGCCTTTACCGCACTTGGCGGAGATCTGGGCTCCATCGGCATCAACCCTGCAGGATCCGCAATCAACAATTATTCACAGATTACATTGACTCCCGGCCTTACACTTGCCGGCATCAAAGCAACATACGATCCCGCTCCCGGACTGGCCGGAAACAATGAATCCTACGTCATTAAAGCCAATAGGACAAGGCTTTCCATGCCCAACTTCGGTATGGTTGTAGCCTGGGCTCCGGACGACAATTCAACAGTTAAGAACGTAGCTTTCGGCGTTATTGCAAACGGTACTGCAAACTACCAGGGCCAGATTGACGCAAGGGGTATAAATGCAGAAACCTCTATCCTTGGAGAGAAGTCCCTGTTTTTCAGTGACAACAGATACAAGAATATCTTCAATAACAGGGACATCTATAATCAGGGTTACAACTGGGAAGATATAGTTGCCGCCAGAACAGGCATGGTTACAACCTATGGCGGTTATGACGATCAGTGGATCGGTGCAACCGAAACCATCTTCAATGACGGTTCAATCGGTACCGCAGGCCTCCTGGACCAGCGTTGGAACAGGGTTACATCCGGTTACAAGTACGACATGGTCATTAACGCCGCCGTCAACCTCTCTGATATGTTCTACCTTGGTGCCAACCTTGGCATCATCGCACTGGAATACAATTCAGACACTTATTATAAAGAGTTTGCCGTTAACCCTAACGACTTCTACATTCCCTTCGACGACGGTGACGATTACTTTGACAGCATGACTCTGGGCAGCTGGTATTCAGCAAAGGGCGCAGGTGCTTACGGAAAGTTCGGCTTCATCTTTGTTCCGGTTCCCGAATTCAGGATTGGAGCAGCCGTACAGACTCCGGGCATTATCAACATCAAAGAGAAGTGGCAGAACTTCGGAGACATTTACTACACAACAAACAAGCACAATGCTTCTGAAGACTCACCGGAGGGCAATTATGAGTACAATGTCAAGACCCCCGCAAGGTTCAACATTGGTGCGGCATTCAACTTCGGCGTAGGTGTAATCAGCGCTGACTATGAGTACACAGATTACAGCACAATGCGTCTGCGCGAGGCCGAGGGCCACGACCACTCCGCCTTCAACGATGCCAACAGCAATATCAAGAACTTTACCGGCGGAAGCCACATGGTAAGGGTTGGTGCAGAGATTAAACCGGACCCGATGTTTGCGATCCGCGCTGGTTACAACATGACCACTTCTCCTGAATACGAATACAAGGGTATTGGTACAAAGAAGGCTGTCGATGCCACCAGGCACACTGTATCTGCCGGTTTCGGTTACAGCTCTACAGGCTCTTTCTTCTGCGATCTTGCAGTTCAGGGCAACTTCCTTCCCAAGAATTACCTGAATGTTTACGGTAATTACATTGACGGTATCAATTCGCCTGTAATCACCTGCACTTCAAACGTTTGGAACGTGGTTATGACCTTTGGTTGGCGTTTCTAATCCAGAGAGGGAACCAGGTAAAGAAGTGACTGGGGGCCTTCGTTAAAGAGGAGGTCCATTACAGATAAATCTGATTGGAAGCCATATTTTCCGGCAAACACCTGAAAATATGGCTTTTCCATATCCAAATCTTTCAATATAGTATTCTGCTTCTTGGGATGTATCACATTCCTATAATCAAGGGCATTGCCGGCAGAAGCATATGACTCCGTAGGAACTATATGGATACCCAGACGGATCTTTTGGATAAAGAATTCGATGATACTGAGATTGAGATCCCAGAGAGTAGGGATTCCGGAAGAAAGGATGGCGTAAATGTCATCCTTGTAGTACTCGAAGTAGGCCGATGTGCTGTAGGCCGATTCGATGGCCCGCCAAGCCTTCTTAACCCACTGATCTTTATAATCCACCCGAATCTCTGTAATGGGAGTATGGAAGATATCGCCATCGTGGACAACAGGCACAGAGATAGCCTCAGGGCCGTTTGCAGATGCTATTATGCAGCGGTTGCGGAAACTTTGCTTCTGGAAATTCTCGTGCGCCTCAAGGTAAACGTCACAAAAGGAAGAAGGATTGGTGACGACTACGCGTCCCCAATCCTTAGCTGCCGCCGCAAACCACGAAACAGGCGGAAAAAATGCAGTGGAGAGCAGCACTACTCTACCGGGCCGCGCTCGCGGGCCACGCTGTCCCCTGCCCTGATGATACCACGCTTGGAAGCGCGGATGAAGCTAAGGATATTATCCCTTTCTTCACTGGGAGGGAAGCTCTGTTCTACCTGTGCACATCCGTCT
>R24__coassemble_1605_pt1 | contig 11423 bp, 9 predicted proteins | sample R24__metabat2_low_PE_050 | metagenome-assembled genome bin R24 | reverse complement strand
TGGGGCCCTTTCCCGGAGCCCAGGCGAGCGGCGAGCCGTAGCCGCCGAGCCTCGTCACGCGAGGCGGCGCCACCGCCACATAAAGCCCCTACCGCAAAAATCCACAACCCACGCAGAAAACACCCCCCAACCTAGCCCCACCGCTGTAGGTGTCCACTTCTAACGGACACCTACCGCAGTGGGGGTAAGAAGAGCAAGGAAAGGGGTAAAATCATGCATAAATATTCGGAATAATGAATATTTTATATAATTTTTGCAAATTTTTAAGGTTTTCTTGCATATTTAATCAAAAATACTGTATATTCGCTGCCGGATATGAAAAAGAACATCTCATACGTAAGCGCAGCGGAAGCAGTGAGCCACATTAAGTCTCACCAGCATGTGCACATCAGTGGAGTAGCAAACGTACCCCATATCCTTATCGAAGCCCTCACCCAAAGAGCAGACCAGGGACTGGTAGAAGACCTCCACTTCCATCACATTCACACCGAAGGCCCCGCCCCCTACGGCGCCCCCGAATACGAAGGAATCTTCACAGACCAAGGCTTCTTTGTAGGCGCAAACGTACGTGCAAGCGTGAATGCAGGCTACGCAGACTACATTCCCGTACACCTTGAAGAGACCCCGGCAATGTACCGCAGCGGAGCACTCCCCTGCGACGTTGCCCTTATCCAGGTATCCCTCCCTGACAACAAAGGCCACGTATCACTTGGCACATCAGTAGACTGCACCAAGGCCGCCGTAGAATGCGCCGGCTGCGTAATTGCAGTTGTAAACCCCTATGTACCATTTGCTTACGGAGATCTCATCAACATAGAAGACATAGACTACTTTGTACAGGACGCACGTCCCCTCATATCCATAGAGTTCCCCGCACCTAGCGCACTGGACTACGCCATCGGCCGCAGATGCGCAGAACTCGTCCCGGACGGAGCATGCCTGCAGATGGGTATCGGCTCCCTGCCCGGAGCAATCGCAAAGCAGCTGGAAGACCACAAGAACCTTGGCATCCACAGCGAACTTTTCTGCGACGGCATTGTCGACCTTGTAGAAAAAGGCGTAGTGAACGGCAGCATGAAGGCAATTGACCGCGGCAAGATAGTAGCATCCTTCCTTCTGGGCAGCCAGAAACTGTACAACTTCATCGACCATAATCCGGAAGTACAGATGAGGGACATCAGCTACACCAACGACCCCTGGATGATATGCCGCAACCCTTACACCGTATCCATAAACTTTGCAACCGAAATTGACCTTACCGGACAGATCTGCGCCGACTCCATCGGCACCAGGCTTTACTCCGGCACCGGCGGCCAGCTGGACTTCGTAAAGGGCGCAAGACGCTCTGCAGGCGGAAAATCCATCATTGCGATGCCGTCCCGCACCAGCAAAGGCAAATCAAAACTTGTATCTGTTCTTACCCCCGGCGCAGGAGTCGTTACTCCCAGAGCCGACGCCCAGTGGATAGTTACAGAATACGGAGCAGTCAACCTGTACGGCAAATCGCTTCAGGAAAGGGCACAGCTGCTGATAGGCATCGCCCACCCGGACGACCGCGAAGCTCTGGACCGCGAAGCCTTCAAGCGCTTCGGACCTCACTTCAAGGCCTTCCACTCACTTAATGCAAATCAAGAAAAAGAACCCGTTTACGTACTGAAATGAACCAGATTGAAGAATTAAATACCCTGCTTGGCAAATATAAAGGCAAAAAAGTAGTCGTAGCATACAGCGGCGGCCTAGACACCTCCTTTACCGTAATGTTCCTTGCAAAGGAAATCGGCTGCGAAGTACTTGCAGCCTGCGCAGACACCGGCGGCTTCAGCCCCGAGCAGCTCAAAGCAAACAAAGAGCGCGCACTGACCCTTGGCGCAAAGGAATACGTTACCCTTGACGTAAGCCAGGAGTATTATGAAAAGAGCCTGAAATACATGGTCTTCGGCAACGTAATGCGTGGCGGCACCTACCCTATTTCAGTATCGTCGGAAAGACTTTTCCAGGCCATTGCGATAGCAAGGTATGCCGATGCCCAGGGCGCAGCGGCAATAGCCCACGGCTCTACCGGCGCCGGCAACGACCAAGTTAGGTTCGACATGACCTTCAAGATCCTGGCTCCGCAGGCAGACATCATCACCATAACAAGGGACATGGGTCTTAGCCGTAATCAGGAAATCGAATATCTTAAGCAGAACGGCTTCGAGGCCGATTTTGCCAAGATGAAATACTCTTACAACGTAGGTATCTGGGGCACATCCATCTGCGGCGGAGAACTCAACTCCAGCGGCGACGGACTGCCGGAAGAAGCCTATCTGAACAAGGCGGTCGAGACCGTTCCCAAAGACATTACCATCGGCTTCGAGAATGGCGAAATTGCCACCGTCTGCGGCAAGCCGTTCAAAGATAAAGTGCAGGCTATCAAGGCCGTAGAAGCACTTGCCGCCCCGTATGGAATAGGACGCGACGTGCATGTAGGAGACACTATCATCGGCATAAAGGGCCGTGTTGGATTCGAGGCCGCAGCAGCCGTACTTATCATTGCAGCCCACAAGCATCTGGAAAAATACACCCTGTCCAAGTGGCAGCAGTACTGGAAAGAGCAGATCGGCCAGTGGTACGGCATGTTCCTTCACGAAAGCCAGTATCTTGACCCCGTAATGCGCGACATGGAGGCCATGCTCTCTACCAGCCAGCGGGCCGTAAGCGGAACCGTAAAGGTAAAACTCTACAACAAGGGCTTCGAGATGATTGGCATTGAGTCCAAGAACGACCTTGTACACAACAAACTTGCAGAATATGGCGAAGGCACCAAAGGCTGGACGGCAGAAGACGCCAAAGGCTTTATCACAATGCTTTCCAACCCTCTGAAAATATATTATTCCGTTCACCCGGAAGAAAAGGCATGACAACCCAGCTGCTGGAAAAACTGATATCTATCCCGTCCTTCAGCCGGGAAGAGGCTGCAGCGGCTGACTATCTGTACAGCCGCCTGTGGGGCGAGGGCCTGAACCCTCACCGCAAAGGCAACAACATCTGGTGCGAATGCGGCAGCGGCAGCAGCACAGTGCTTCTGAACGCCCACATAGATACAGTTAAACCCTGCGGCGGCTGGACGCTTAACCCCTTCGAACCCGTATTGGAAGGCGACAAGCTCTTCGGTCTTGGTTCCAATGACGATGGCGGCTCGCTAATCGCCCTTCTGGAGGCCTTCAAGGCACTTTCGCAAAAGCAACTCCCCTACCGGCTTGTATTTTCCGCCACCGCGGAGGAAGAAGTTTCCGGCACCGGCGGACTGGAACAGCTGTTCCCGGAAATCGGCCCCATCGACTATGCAATAATCGGCGAGCCGACAGGCATGCAAATGGGAATTGCAGAACGCGGGCTGATGGTTCTGGACTGCACCGCAAAAGGCGTCGGCGGACATGCCGCCCACCCGGACTGCGCAGTCAACGCCATCTATAAAGCATTGGAAGACATAGAGGTAATACGCAGCATCAAGTTTAACAAAGTCTCTCCCCTTCTTGGCCCCGTAGGCATAAACGTCACACAGATTAACGCCGGATCGGCGCATAACGTAATTCCGGCCGAATGCTCCTTTGTAGTGGATGTTCGCATCAACTGTCTTTACTCCAACAAAGAGCTGCTGGAGGCCATAAGCGGCGCCGTAAGTTGCGAAGTCAAGGCCCGCTCTACCAGGCTTGAATCTTCCAACATCGCCCCCGAACACCCGCTGGTGCAGAAAGGCAAGGCGCTGGGACTGGAGACATTCGGATCCGCAACCCTCAGCAACTGCGCCATCTGCCCCTTCCCCGCCGTCAAAATAGGACCGGGAGACACCTGCCGCTCACACAAAGCAGACGAATACATACTTCTGTCAGAGATATCGGCGGCCATCGACATTTACATTAAATTACTCACACCATGAGCAAACTCTGGGAAAAAGGCTGGGAACTGAACTCTGCCATAGAAAGATTTACCGTAGGAAAAGACAGGGAACTGGACCTTCTGCTTGCCCCGTACGACATTCAGGGCACTATGGCCCACGTGACCATGCTGTCCCATATTGGATATATTTCGAAAGACGAGCTTAACGTTCTTCTGCCCGCCCTTGAGAAGCTTCACACCCTGGCACAGGACGGAAAACTGGTCATCGAACCCGACATCGAGGACATTCATTCGCAGGTAGAATTAATGCTTACCCGCCAGCTTGGCGATGTTGGCAAAAAAGTGCACATCGGCCGCTCACGCAACGACCAGGTAATGGTGGATATCAAACTGATCACCCGCGCGTCCATAAAGAAAACCGCCGGCCTTGTGGCAGAGCTCTTCAATGAACTGCAGGAGGCTTCGGAGAAGTGGAAAAACGTGCTTCTGCCCGGCTACACCCACCTTCAGGTGGCTATGCCGTCAAGCTTCGGCCTGTGGCTTGGAGCTTACGCAGAGGCCCTTGCCGACGACCTTGCAATGCTTAAAACCGCCTTCGACATGGCCAACCGCAACCCGCTTGGCGCCGCCGCAGGATACGGTTCTTCCATCCCCATCGACAGGGAGGAGACCACCAAACTGCTTGGCTTCGAAGACCTTGACTACAACAGCGTTTACGCACTTCTGGGCAGAGGCAAGTTTGAAAAGACAGTGGCCTGGGCCTATGCCTCACTGGCCAACACCATCGGCCGTTTTGCCGCCGACTGCTGCCTTTATATGAGCCCCAACTTCGGCTTTATCTCCCTGCCGGCAGAGCTCACCACCGGTTCCAGCATTATGCCGCACAAAAAGAATCCGGACGTATTCGAGCTTGTAAGGGCCGGTTGCAACAAAGTTGCCAACACTCCGGACGTAATTGGCGCAATTATGGGCAACCTTCCTTCAGGATATTTCCGTGATACACAGATTCTTAAGGAAGACTTCCTGCCAATGTTCGGCCGTATGGACGACATCCTTGGCATTACAGCCTTTGCAGTTGCCAACCTTAAGATTAACGAGGATATCTACAGCAATCCGCTGTACCTGCCCTCCCTTAGCGTAGAGAAAGTGAATGCGCTTGCAGCGCAGGGCGTACCCTTCAGGGATGCCTACAAACAGGTTGGCCTGGAAGTGGCCGCCGGTACTTTCCAGGCAAAGGCCCCGGAAAGCGCAGCCGCCCTTGGTCACACTCACGCAGGCTCCATAGGCAACCTTTGCACCGCGCAGATTGCCGCCCGCTTCAATAAAACTCTGGAAGCCTTTTTATAATGCAGTGCTCGCCTGCCCGGCAGAAGAGACGGGAAGGGACATACGGCCTTTCCGGTTTCGATTCCAACGGAAGCATCAAAGCCTTCCGCGCCTACATAAAGGTTAAATAGCGCTCAAGCCTTTCAAGATGGACTAAAAGATAACTAAAGAACTCGTTGGATCCCAGCACGTTTCTTACCGACAAATAAGCTCAACATTAAATATAATTTTAAAAAATACGCCATATCCGCAAATATATTTAATGTTATGGACCTCGTCAAAGCGTTAGCCGCTTTGCCCCTTATTTAGGTGAGAAATAGGTGTATTTGGGGGCATATTTTAGATTTCGGGTAATATTTTAGAAAGAGTTTTTATATTTTTGCCCTGCATTTTTGGGAAACTGGGGTATGTGGATCCGGAGCATGATTAGTTGCGAAACAATGGAAGTAAAAAAACAAAGTGGCTGGGTAACCTTTTCTTTGATCGTAGCTATTATTGCATTGATCATTGATATGGTTTGGTGCGTAGCTATGATGCTTGGAGGAAACGCCAAGTTTGTCATTTTTGCGATAAGTGCCTTATCGGCTTTTATTATTATACCGGTTTTCATTCTTGATTTTGCCGGATTCATAACGGCATTTCTATCAAAAGATTCTAGAAGGAGCCTGCTGATGTGGCTCTCCGGAGTGGGACTCGGCTTGTTGATTTTATCTGGAAAACTGTTTCTTCAGGGCGGTGTTAATGCGGAGAAACTAGAAAAGAACTATCTCAAACACTCTTCTCAGATGGAACAGGCCATAGATTATACTCTGTCATGTATACAGGACGGAAATGGGCTGGAGATTGAGTTTGAAGGAAGTGATTCTGTTGGCATATTCCATATTTGCATAGATGGCATATGGGATGGCGCATGGAATCCATCACGTAATCAAGTCGATTCTTTGGATGCGAGAATTGGCCTAAGTCGGGGAAACCTTAATGAACTACGGGATCTACTTTTCAAGGCCGAATGTCATTCCATCAGGATTGTCAAACAAGACGGAACCTACGATGTTGCTACTTTGATGTTTAGGAGGGATATGGATTCAGCCTATTATTATGATATCCATAGTATGAATATGTCCGAATCCGAAATGGAAACCATAAATGCTGATGACTATACAAGGATAGTATATAATTCTCGCGTTTGTTTTGTATATGGTGGTCCGGCATTCGGAGATATCGCGTTCCCTGGCAAACAGGAGTACTTGGAAAAGCATCGTAAGAAAAAGTGATTTGTCTTATCTATTCCATTTTGCGGTGCCAGGGGGTCTGGGGGAATTGAGCGTCCGTTCAGACTACAACGCCAAGAAACCCAACATCGACATTGTCAAAAGATCAATACCGAGCAGATGGCCATCTTTGAAAAGAATTTGAAGGGTTAGAAAATAACAGTATATTTGTAGGAAAGACACTTCGCGATATGGACAAAAATGAAATAAAGGCCATAATCAGAGACATCCAAGCTTCGCCAACTGAATGCGAATGGGTGGAGATTAAGCACGATAACGAGGACCCTGAATCGATTGGAGAGTATGTCTCAGCCTTGGCAAACGGTGCAGCATATATGGGTCAATCCCGAGGCTTCATGGCCTGGGGATTGGATGACAACACGCATCAGGTAATTGGGACAAAGTTCAACTCCAAGACTGCCAAGTATGGAAATGAGGAGCTTGAGAACTGGATATCCCGTGGACTGAGTCCGCGTATTGACTTCTCCTTTCAAGAAATAACTCTTCCTGAAGGCCGGGTTGTAGTGATGATGATAGATTCTGCAGGAAATACACCCGTTAAGTTCAAGGGGACTGCTTACATTCGCGTCGGGACATACAAAAAGAAGCTTGCCGATTATCCTGAACGTGAAAGAAAGATTTGGCAGAATACTCAGAACAGTTCATTTGAAACGAAAATTGCGAAGTCAGCATTATCTGCTGATGAAGTGTTGGAGCTTCTGGATTACTCCAAGATTTTCAGTTTGTTGCATTTACCCTTTCCCGACTCAAAGGCTGCCATTATTGATAAGTTGGTTGAAGAACAGTTAATTGTGAAGAGGCAATCGTGCTTTGACATCACGAATCTGGGAGCTATTCTTTTCGCAAATGACTTAAAGCAATTCGAATTGTTGGCGAGGAAGGCTGTAAGGGTTATCTTCTACAAGGAGAATGATAGGATTAACGCCATCAAAGAGCAAGTTGGAGGGAAAGGCTATGCTGTTGGATTTGAGGGTCTTGTTGATTATATCAGTGCTAATCTGCCCGTTAATGAGGAGATAGGGAAAGCTCTTCGCAAGGAGATACCGATGTATCCGCCAGTTGCCATTCGCGAGTTTGTAGCCAATGCTTTAATTCATCAAGATTTCTCCATAGGAGGATCTTCTCCGATGATAGAAATCTTCTCAAATCGTATGGAAATCACAAATCCAGGCAAGCCATTGATTGATGTTTTCCGTTTCATCGATCACGCTCCAATTAGCAGGAATGAAAAGCTTGCCTCACTGATGAGAAGGATGAATATCTGTGAAGAACGAGGAAGTGGAATTGACCGCGCTCTTTTGCAATGTGAGATTTATCAGCTTCCTGCACCAGACTTCCAGCGTGATGAGTTGTTTACCAAAGTAGTTATGTTTGCTCCGATGACTCTTCGTCAGATGAACAAAGAAGATAAACGCAGGGCATGCTATCAGCACTGCTGCCTGGAGTATCTTTCTGGGAAAAAGATGACTAATGAGAGTTTTAGAGGGCGTCTTAATATCAGCGATGAGAATTATTCAATAGCATCGCGTATTATTTCCGATACTATTGCCGCCAAATATATCAAGTTAGACGATGCTACGGCCTCTTCAAAGAAGTACGCGAGATACATTCCGTTCTGGGTATAATCTTATGTGACCGTCATGTGACTAAAGCTTCTTCGCGCACCGCTAAATGATTGATATTCAGCGTTGTTCTTATGTGATTGTTATGTGATTATGATCAAAAGGCCCATGCCCCGCGACGACAAACAATACCTGAAGAAGCTACGGACCATCATGCTCGTGGGCTAAATAGTGCCGTTCATCATGGCTATAATCTAATCCACATCATTGTCATCGCTCTCTTTGTCGCCATCCTCCACCAAACCTTCTGGAACAATCTTCCAAATGAGTTTGAGGTAAAGGACTCCAAGGCGATTACCGGCCACATCTGGCTTACCATTTCTACCGCCTAACGATACATCCGCGCCTTACCAGGAACGCGGCTTAACAAAGTCTCTCGAGGACTATAACGATAGAGGCAACTACAACTATACCCCGGATAAGTAGAAGAGATTAGGTATAATTGGCAATCATCTCAGAGATATCATCAATCACCTCTTCTCTGAACCATGAAGGGCTCAACACCTCAACTGTTGGTCCGCGTTTGAGTAACTCCTGCTTGAAATCGAAAGTCGGTACAAGATAATAGCGGTAAATCGTATACTCCGGTGTACGAATGATGGCATCTTGAGATGGATGAAGTGGCAGAGAGTCAAAATAAGGCACCTGAACAGAAGCAACCTTTACCTTTACGATAGAGGGTTTGACATGATCTCCGACAATGATTCCGAAATAATTGGCAAAGAACCCTCGAGCATTGATTTTAGACGGCACCCGCAACTTCTTGTTCGATAGCTTAACCTCGAGTATCCTATCCAGAGAATAAACCCGTGGCTCCTTGTGCTGCTCACTTTTTGCCAGGACATACCACCGCTGGCGGAATAACTTTACACAATATGGATGCGCGATGAAAGTATGGGGTTCCGGATGAGAAAAGCCCTGATAGGTCATCTCAATAGCGCGATTATCTTTCATGGCATTTACAATAGCAGGAAGCCACTGCTGGCCGGAAGGTATACTCTCGAGCAATATCCGATCTCGAAGGCCTTCAAATTCATTCAGAAGATTATTAAGCGAGAATGACTCAAATATCCATTGACATAGCCCTTTACTATCTGATTCCTCATCTTGTGCCAAAGAGTAACCCAAAGAGCGATCACTTTCGATTTTAAGTCCAAATAAATCTTCTATCGATCTCCTGTGATTATGAAATGTACGTTCGGCCAAGGGGGCTCCTTCCTCATTAAGGGCACTATTCTCCCAAAGTCTACTAATCTCCGGGAAAGTGATATGTCCATGACGATTGATAGTGTCTATCAACCATACATATCGATTAAAGTAATTCTTTGCCATTCTGTAATAGTTAACACTACAAATATATGCAGTATTTCTGCCAAAGCCTGGCAGCCGTTATCAGATTATAAAAAACACAAGATGAATAGAAAATCACACATAGATTTGATTGTATCAACCGATCATGCTAATGTATGAAATGGCCTTATGCTTTAATGCCGCTATTTACCCATTCCCAAAGTTGCTGCACTTCTTCATTTTTGATACTGGAGTTCTCCTGACGACCTCCTACTTGATAATCAATTAAAAGATATGTTCCCTCAAGATTTGTTTGTTTACTATCCTTAATGGACTGTTCGTGTATACCTATGATTCGATATAATCCGCGGGATCCTTTCCCTTTTTCCCAACATTTCAATTGATAGTCTGGAACTTCTTCCAGCTTATATCCCATCCAGTAGATGCCGCGATTCGCTTTTGTTCCCCAAAGAAATGCGGTAGATGCGTTGCTGTATACGATAAGCATTGGCTTTAGGTATTCAATCATCTCTTGAGATGCCTTGAGAAGATTAACTGCCAAAGTTCTGGCTGGAGTGTTCTCCTTAGTAAAAAGCATTCTTCTGACAGCCATCTCTTGGCCGATATGGAGAGGAAGTAAATCCAAATGGCCACAGACATCAATAACATACTCAATCTTGTGTATTAAGCACTTCCAATAATGGTCTTCTGTGGTTGGATCCCAGGCCTGATTAAATGGGACAAGCTCTTCCGCCAATTCTTCTTGGTCTCCAGATGGATTGATTGACGCCCATAACAATGCGCCCTTGGCCTGTTCTATTGACATGCAATTCCAAAAGCGAGGCTCGCCATTTTTTAACCTTATATACCGGTCTAATAAAGAATCACCCGATTCTAGATAATCTTGGATTATCTTATGATACTGTTTTTTAAGAAGATCTACTGGAGTCACTGTTAAACTAATTAAGTGGTTTATACGTAGTTACAAAAATAGAAAGAATATGATTAAATAACAAGCTTCTTTATTGAGGCACACCTAATAATCTATCCGAAATAAATCTCCCTGCCGGAATCTTGCAGTGAAGACAAGTATATTTGCCCCGGAAACAAAACACAACCGATATGAAAGAATACGAAGAAAACCTTACGGTGCTATCAGCAATTGAAGCTATCGTCAATGCGGCAGTATATGAGAAACCCGGCCGGTACGGCCACGATGAGGAGTTCTTCCGTTTTGATGAGGGATTGATGGCGGAAGTCAGATTGGAGGCTGAGTATTTGGCAAACGAATTGTCCATAACGCCAAGACAGGCGGTGTTGTTCACGCTAATCACAGAAATCTCTCAAGGGGATTATCTGTCCCGGGGAGAAATATCCGACAAATTCCAGACAAGGTATGTTCAGATGATAGCTTTTGAGGAAGACTTGAGTGCTTTGGAAAAGGCCTGGTTAATCAGGAAAGATTCTGCAGGTAAAATATGTGTATCGAAGGATGTGCAGAAGTGCCTTCAGAAGAATAAACCCTATCGCCGTCCGTCTGTAGAAAACATGTCCACCTTCGCCATACTCTCAAGAATCAGCCGGTTGTTCCGACTTATAGATGACGGCTTAGATCGAGCCCTGGCACTTGCCGAGATGGATGGGATGCTGTTTGCAAATCCCGATACAAGCATCGCAAAAACCGCGGATAAGTATGAAATCCTAAAACAGAACGCTCAACTCTATTCGTTTTTTATTCCCGATAATACATGGATCCAGTATGACTATCAGAAAAGCATGAACCGAGCTGAAAGAATACTGTTCTATGCAATGTGTTATCGATATCAAGACCTAAACGAAGATGAGTACCTTTGGTGGGACTTTAAATATCTCTATGATGAAAATGTTATGGTTAGCATGCAGGATCTGTATAGGGAAGAATCTTTGAGTCTTCAGGAAAAAGTGATGACTTATGTGTCCGTTGACGGCATGATTGTCAAGGATAGATTCAAAATAGCAGATTCTGTCAAAGAAG
>R24__coassemble_1573_pt1 | contig 11646 bp, 6 predicted proteins | sample R24__metabat2_low_PE_050 | metagenome-assembled genome bin R24 | reverse complement strand
AGGCTGTCATGACACTGGGCAGCGCCGGAACCCACTTCAAGGGCTTCGAAGGCTATACCTTCAACGATCCTCTTAAGGCATTCAGCTCTGAGGAAGTACAGCTTCTTGACACCAGACTGGATCAGTCCGGAAAGGCTGCTGCCGCCATCACCATGCCTCAGGCTTACAACGCTCCAGGCATGCTTAGCGCATACATCCTTTACACAGTAGAAGAAAACGGCGGCGACGAGAGCCTTACCTCTGCCGTCATGCCTTTCTCTCCTTACAGCGCATACGTCGGAATTAAGGAACCCTCAACAAAAGATTACTATCTTGAGACCGACAAAGACCAGGTATTCCAGGTTGCCGTTGTAGACAAAGACGGAGACCGCGTCAAGGGTCACAACCTTGAATACAAGATCTACAAGCTTAAATGGAGCTGGTGGTGGGAGGACCGCGCATCAGAACTTGATTCTTATGTAAACTCCCCTTCTGCCAATGTCATTGCAAGCGGCAGGATGCTCTCCGGCAAGAACGACAACACCATAACTCTTAGGGTTAACTATCCCGAATGGGGCCGTTACCTTGTATATGTAAAGGATCTTGACAGCGGACACGCCAGCGGCAAGACCGTATTCGTAGATTGGCCTTCCACCATGGGCAGGTCTTCAAAGAGCGATCCTGACGCACTCACAATGCTGAGCTTCTCTACCGACAAGAAAGAGTACAAAGTTGGAGAGCAGGCAACCGTTTACATTCCTTCCAACGGCGGCAAGGCACACGCCCTTGTTTCCCTTGAAAATGCAAGCGGAGTCATTTCCAGCGAATGGGTAACCATTTCCGGAAAAGAGGACAAAGCCTACAAGTTCAAGATTACGGACCAGATGGCTCCGAACTTCTATATCCACATCACCCTTGTACAGCCTAACGGCAATGTTTCCAACGACCTGCCTATCCGCCTGTACGGTGTTGTTCCGATTTCCGTAGTCAACCCCGCCTCCCATCTTGAGCCCGTCATTTCGATGGCCGATTCCATCCATCCTGAAGAAGAGTTCGGCATCGATATCAGCGAAAAGAACGGTAAGACAATGACCTACACCCTGGCCATTGTGGACGAAGGTCTGCTTGACCTTACCGCATTCAAGACCCCGGATCCCTGGAGCTTCATGTACTCACGCGAGGCCCTGGGCGTTAACACCTGGGATATCTACGACTATGTAATGGGCGCAGTTGGCGGAACCTTCCGCAAGATGCTTAGCGTCGGTGGTGACCAGCAGATCAATGTAGGAGCCAAGAAGGACAACCGCTTCAACCCTGTTGTCAAAGTGCTTGGTCCGTTCACGCTCAAGAAGGGCAAGAACCATCATAATGTTAAGCTTCCTATGTATGTAGGTAGCGTCAAGGTAATGGTAGTCGCAGCCCACGAGGGCGCTTATGGCAATGCAGAAAAGGCAGTCACCGTAAAGTCTCCTCTTATGGCAGTTACTTCCCTGCCTCGCGTTCTTGGTCCCGGCGAGTCCGTTCAGGCCGCCGTTAACGTATTCGCCCTTGAAGAGGGCGTTGGCAACGTCAACGTAACCGTTAAGGCAGAAGGCGCAGCCAAAGTCGATGGTCCTGCAACAAAGAGCGTAAGCTTCACCGGCACCGGCGACAAACTGCTTACCTTTGCCATCGTCGGCACCGGAGAAGGCACAGCAACAATTAGCGTGAGCGCAGTTGCATCGGCACACAAGGCATCTGAAACCATCGCCCTGCCGGTTCGCAACCCCAACAGGCCCGTCACCAAGGTTAAATACTACACCGTTGCACCTAACCAGTCCATCAACCATGTACTTGCCCTTGGAGACAGGATAAGCGGATCAATCTTCCTGTCCGGCATTCCTTCAATCGACTACGACGGCGTATTCCACTTTGTAAAGAGCTATCCTTACTCTTGCAGCGAGCAGCTGTCTTCACGCGGTCTTACCCTGATTCACAGCCTCGAGTACCTGTCCGACGACAAGAAGGAAGATGCAAGGAAACTTATAGATGAAATCATTACCCAGCTGTTTGCAAGGCAGCTTCCGGACGGTAGCTTCGTTTACTGGAGCGGTTCTACCATGACAGACCTTTGGGTAACCTCTATGGCCGGTATGTTCATGAATGAGGCTGCTTCAATAGGCTTCGATGTTTCTTCAGACGTCCTGAAGGCATGGAAGAAGTACCAGGAGAACGCTGTCCGCAACTACCGTCACAAAGAGGGCGGCAACAGGCTGCTTGACCTTGACCAGGCATTCAGGCTGTTCACCCTTGCAATTTCCGGCAACGAGGATACAGGTGCCATGAACCGTCTGAAGGATGCAGCCAACTGCTCCGTTCAGTCTAAGTGGATGCTTGCAGCAGCTTATGCTGCCTGTGGCAAGAAGCAGACTGCAGAAAGCATAATAGCCAGCATAGAGCAGGGCTTCGCAGAGGGCGCTCCCGGCGACATTACCTTCTCTTCAAACTACAGGGATAAAGCTGTAGCGATGATAGCCCTTGCACTTGCAGGCCAGACCGGAAAGGCAATTGAGCTTGCAAAAGATATTTCAAGCCTCTTCGGCCCCGGCTACACATCTACCCAGGAGTGCGCATTCGCAGCCATCGGCATGGATGTTCTGTATGCTTCTGTTAAGCCCGGCGCCCTTAAGGCCTACATTTCAGCCGAATCCGGCCAGACCGATATCAACGACGAAAGCGGCAAGTTCAACTACGTTATCAAGCCCGGCGACAACGGCATTACCATTGGCAACCAGTCCGCAGGTCCCGTTTACGTAGCTATTTCCGAGACCATCATCGCCAAGGCAGGTGAAAAGGTTACTCCTAAGGCCAACGGCCTTAAACTGGAGGTAAGCTACACTACCCGCGACGGCAAGGCAGTGGATCCTACCACTCTGAAACAGGGCACCGACTTCGAGGCCACCATAAAGGTTACCAACGTAAGCGCACTCAGGGATTACACCAACGTAGCCCTCAATGCTCCCGTTGCTTCAGGTTGGGAGATCAGGAACGACAGGCTGTATGCAGCTCCTGTAGCAGCCCAGAACGGATACGATTATCTTGATATCCGTGACGATGCCGCACAGTGGTTCTTCAGCCTTGACCGCGGAACTTCCAAGACCTTCAAGCTTAAGCTTCGTGCAGCATACGAAGGCGACTACATCCTGCCCGCAATTACCTGCGAAATGATGTACGATGCCCTTGTAAGCGCTTGCACCGCATCCGGCAAGGCAGTGGTTACAAAGTAAGCCCGTGCGCAGGAAGCGAATTAAAATAACTTTAGCAGTTACAGGTGCCATACTTCTGGTATGGTACCTGTTCTGCTTGCCAAGCAAGCTGTTTCCGGACGATGTTTACAGTACCGTCGTCCTGGACCGTAACGGCCAGATGCTGGGGGCCCGAATCGCCTCTGACGGCCAGTGGCGCTTTCCCGAAAGCGACAGCGTTCCGTACAAATTCGCTGTTGCGCTCATTGAATTCGAAGACCAGTATTTTACCCAACATAAGGGAGTAAATCTGTTTTCACTGCTAAGGGCTGTTTACGGCAACATCAAGAGCGGAAAGATTACCAGCGGCGGCAGTACCATTACCATGCAGCTGATAAGGATATCGCGTCCCAAGGCTCCCAGGAACCTTAAAGAGAAGCTGATAGAAGCGATACTTGCCTGCCGTCTTGAAGAGACCAAGTCAAAGCAGGAGATTCTGGCTCTGTATGCATCCCACGCCCCCTTCGGAGGCAATGTCGTGGGCTTGGAAGCCGCCGCATGGCGATACTTCGGCCGCCCGGCCACGGAGCTTTCATGGGCAGAGGCTGCCACATTGGCAGTGCTCCCCAACTCCCCTGCCAACGTCCATCCGGGAAAGAACAGGGAGCTGCTTCTGGCCAAGCGAAACCGCCTGCTTAAAAAGCTGCACGATAAAGGTTACATAGACGCCGAGGACTATTCCCTTGCCCTGGACGAGCGGCTGGTCATCAATCCCAGGCCTCTGCCGCAGGTAGCTCCGCATCTTGTGGATGCATATAACAAAACCAATAAGGGAGAGACTGTTCATACCAATATTGACATCGACCTGCAGGAGCGCCTGAACCAGATTGTGAATTCCTGGAACAAGGATTTTGCCATGCGGGGTATCAATGACCTGGCGGCTATTGTGATCGATGTGCGCAGCGGGCAGCCGGTAGCTTATTGCGGCAATGCCGCGGCGGGTAACGGCCGAGAGGGCGCTATGGTGAACATTCTGGAGTCGCCCCGAAGCACCGGCAGTACACTTAAGCCCTTCCTGTATAGTGCGCTTCTGCAGGAGGGCACGATGCTTCCCGGCACCCTTATGGCAGACCTTCCGGTTAACATAGGCGGTTTCTCGCCAAAAAACTTCGACCTTGAATACCGCGGAGCCGTTCCGGCCGACCAGGCCCTGGCGCGCTCGCTGAACGTGCCGGCGGTCAATATGCTTAGAAACTACGGCATTCCAAAGTTTTATCAGCTGCTGAAGGACTGCGGGATGACCACCCTGACCCGCAGTGCGGACGACTACGGACTGTCCATTATCCTTGGCGGCGCAGAGGGTAAGCTTGCAGAGATTACCCGAATCTACGCTACTCTGTCAAGGGTTTACCAGACCGGGGAAGAGTTCCCCATTAACGACCGGGTGGCTTTGTGGCACACCTTCGAGACTCTTAAGGGCCTTGGCCGTCCGGACGAGATTGATCTTCGTCTGGTGCGTTCAGTACGCAAGGTCGCATGGAAGACCGGTACCAGTTGGGGCTTCCGCGACGCTTGGGCGGTGGGTGTGAATCCGGACTACGCCGTTGGCGTGTGGGCCGGCAATGCGGATGGCAGCGGCGTTCCGGGCCTTACGGGTGCCATGACTGCCGGTCCTGTTTTGTTCGATATTTTCAATATGCTGCCTTCCCTTGGTACAGAGAACGAATATGCCGGTGGCGGATGGTTCCTGCCTCCGATGCGGAACGAGGGCATTGAGGCCGAGGTCTGCCATGATTCCGGTTTCCTGAAGGGGCCTTATTGTTCGCAGGTGGATACGCTTTTGCTGCCTAAATCTGCCGAGGCTTCCAGGGCTTGTCCTTATCACAAGACTGTCGATGGTGCTTTTGTGCTGCCTCCGGCAATGGAGTGGTATTACAAGCAGAGGCATCCGGAGTATGCCGGTGCGCATGCGAAGAGGGCGTCGGATTCGCCTATGGAGTTTATTTATCCTGAGAATGGCGCGCGGATCCATATTCCCAGGCAGCTTAGCGGCGATATCGAGGGTATTGTTTTTAATCTTGCTCACCGTAGCGGCAATGCTACCGTTTGGTGGCATCTTGATGGCAGCTACGTAGGCCAGACTACGGATATCCACCAGCTACTCCTTGCCCCCTCCCCCGGCAAGCATAACCTCACCGTCGTCGACAACAACGGCAACACCAAAACAGTTTCATTTACCATTATATGATACGGCCAGAGGCCGTAGGGGTTTGGGGGAGTCGCCTCCCCCAGTATTGACAAATATTCTAAATTAAAAGAGTGCCCTGTGGCACTCTTTTAATTTAGAATATTTCTGGCTCGTTATTATTTTCCGGCTCGGCAGGAGCAGCTTGCTGCTCGCGGCGGGGAGAAACGGGACGGCGCGGAGCGCGGTCACCATCGCGACGCTCACGGCGCTCGCCGCCTTCGCGACGCGGACCACGATCGCCACCCTCACGGCGCTCACGACGCTCACCACCCTCACGGCGAGGACCACGGTCGCCACCCTCGCGACGCTCGCGAGGCTTGCGCTCAGGCTCTACATAACCTTCGGGCTTCTCTGTAAGAACGCGCATTGAAAGACGCATCTTACCGGTCTTCTCGTCAATCTCAAGAAGCTTAACATCAACCTCCTGGCCAACAGAAAGAACATCAGCAACGTTCTCTGTCTTGTTCCAGGCAATCTCGCTCACGTGAAGGAGACCTTCCTTACCGGGCAGGATCTCAATGAAAGCACCAAAATCAAGGATGCTTACAACCTTACCATGGTAAACAGTGCCAACCTCGGGAACGGCGCAAATGCCCTCGATCCAAGCAAGAGCCTTGTCCATAGCATCCTTGTCAACACCAAAGATATCAACGATACCCTTACCATCCTCTTCAGTAATGGTAATAGTGGTACCGGTCTCTTTCTGAATCTTCTGGATAGTCTCGCCACCCTTTCCGATAACTGCACCGATGAAGTCGGAAGCAATCTGAATCTGGACGATTCTGGGAACGAAGGGCTTGTAATCCTCACGAGGCTCGGCGATGCACTTAGCCATCTCGCCCATAATGTGGAGACGGCCCTGGCGTGCCTGCTCAAGAGCTTTCTCAAGGACCTCGTATGACAGACCATCAACCTTGATATCCATCTGGGTTGCGGTGATACCATCCTTGGTACCTGCAACCTTGAAGTCCATATCGCCAAGGTGATCCTCGTCACCAAGGATATCGGTAAGGATAGCATAACGGTCGTTGGGGCGCTCTGCATCGGTGATAAGACCCATTGCAACACCTGCTACAGGCTTGCTGATCTTTACACCTGCGTCCATGAGTGCAAGGCAACCACCACAGATTGAAGCCTGTGAAGATGAGCCGTTAGACTCGAGGATATCGGAAACTACGCGTACTGCGTAAGGGAATTCGGGGCCTTTGGGCATAACGGCCTTGAGGGCGCGGAATGCAAGGTTTCCATGACCGATTTCGCGGCGGCCTACACCCCTCTGGGCCTTGGCCTCACCTGTTGCGAACGGAGGGAAGTTGTAGTGAAGTGTGAAGGGCTGGGTCTCCTGAACAAGAACCTCGTCCATCTCTTTCATGTCAAGCTTGGTACCAAGAGTAACGGTAGCAAGTGACTGGGTTTCACCACGGGTGAAGATGGCGCTACCGTGTGCACAAGGCAGGCAGTCAACCTCGCACCAGATAGGGCGAACGGTTGTAGTATTACGGCCGTCAAGGCGGATGCCCTCGTCAAGGATGAGGTTACGCATAGCCTCTTTCTCTTCGTGTGCATAGTAGCGGGAAATCATAGCACCCTTAGCCTCCTGATCTTCCTCTGAAAGGGTTGCAAGGAAGTCGGCTTTGATCTGCTCGAAGCCTGCGGTGCGCTCCTGCTTGGGTTTTGCGCTCTTTGCAAGCTCATAGCACTTGTTGTAGCAGAACTCGTGAACGGCCTTGCGAAGGTCTTCGTCCTCCTCGTCATGAGGATAGTCGCGCTTAACGGTCTTACCGCACTCCTGGTTCAGTTCTTTCTGAACACGGCAGTGACGCTTGATTTCTTCGTGGGCGAACTTGATTGCCTCAAGCATAACGTCCTCTGTTACTTCCTTCATCTCGCCTTCTACCATCATGATGTTCTCTTCGGTAGCGGCTACCATGAGCTCGAGGTCTGCTTTCTCTGTCTCTGAGAATGTAGGGTTAATTACGAACTGACCGTCGATGCGGGCGACGCGTACCTCTGAGATAGGTCCCAGGAAAGGAAGGTCGCTGGCTGCAAGGGCTGCAGATGCTGCAAGACCTGCAAGTGCATCGGGCTGTATGTCTTTCTCTGCTGAAATCAGCCAAATATTTACAAATACTGCAAGATGGAAATCATCCGGGAAAAGAGGGCGAAGTGCGCGGTCTACAAGACGGGCGATAAGTACCTCATAATCAGAGGCTTTGCCTTCTCTTTTCATGAATCCGCCGGGGAAACGGCCGGCTGCATAGAATTTCTCTTTGTAATCTACCTGGAGGGGAAGAAAATCAGTGCCTTCGGTTACTTCTGTTGCGCATGTTACGGTGGCTAAAAGCATTGTGCCACCCATTTTTACTACTGCTGAGCCGTCTGCCTGCTTTGCAAGTTTTCCGGTCTCGATCTCAATTACCCTACCGTCGGGTAATTCGATTTTCTTTTTGATAATGTTCATTTCTTCGTTTACGTCTTTATTTCGTCATGCCCGACCTGTTCGGGCATCTGTCGTTTCAATAAAAAAAGGGGAAGTCACCTTGTGACCTACCCTTTTTGTTTTCCTATCGTGGAAACTTATCGACGGAGGCCGAGCTCCTTAACGATTGCCCTGTATCTCTCGATATCCACTTTCTGGAGGTAGTCCAGAAGCTGACGTCTTTTACCTACAAGACGGAGAAGAGAACGACGTGTTACAACGTCCTTCTTGTTCTTCTTCACGTGCTCTGTAAGGTGAGCGATACGGTAGGAGAATAAAGCAACTTGACTCTCAGGTGAGCCGGTGTCTGTATTGGACTTCCCGTACTTCGCGAAAATCTCTTGCTTCTTTTCAGGCATCAAATATTCAGCCATTTTGCAAAAAATTTTGTGTTTGTTAATAATTAATAATCAGCACTTTTCCGTAGGTCGCGAAAAAGCGGTGCAAATTTAGGCATTTTCTGTGAAATTCCAACTAATTCTTCAAGAAATCTACATCATTTTACGATGCTTGAAGACCACGATTACTCCTACGATAAGGAGAACCATGAAAGCGAGGATACCCAGCCAGGCCAGTTTGAAGCCGCCGAAGGGCAGTTCTACGTTCATTCCGTAGAAGCTGGCAACCAGCGTAGGAGGCATCAGGAGCAGTGAAATGATAGTGAAAATCTTCATTATCTTATTCTGTTCCAGGTTGATAAGACCCACTACGGTGTCCTGCAGGTATTCAAGACGTTCGAAGCTGAAGTTGGTATGGTTGATAAGGGACGATATATCCTGCTGCAGTACGCTGAAGCGATTGTCCAGTTCCTGGGGATATTTGTCGCTCTTGGTAAGGTTGGTTATAAGTCGCTGCTTATCTACGATATTCTCCCTTACCGTCATTGTATTTTCCTGAAGCTGGTTGATGTCCAGGAGGAATTCTTCGTTGATGTCTTCCTGCTGATTGATTCTCTTGCTGTACTGGGCGATCTCCTTGGACATTAGCTCAATCATATCGGCATCAAGGTCGATACGCTGATCCAGGATGCTGGCGAAGACCCAGTATCCGTTGGGATAGAGATGCGGCATGGCCATCATGCGGCGCTGAAGTTCTGTGAAGCTTCGCAGGGGCACGTCTCGCAGGGTTGTCAGGACGCCGCCCACAAGTGTGAAGGATACAGGTTCCATGCTGTACTCTTCAGGGCCAGGCATCAGGAAGTTTGTATTTGCAAAGATTGCAGTGTCTGTTTCTTTGAAGCGGGAAGAGCTTTCAATCTCTTCCGCTGTAGCGCGGCTCTGGATTTCTACGCCAAGGAATTCTTCCGTAAGGTGCTTCTCTGCACTTTCCGGGGCAAAAAGATCAATCCAGACTACATCGTTAATATTGAGACGGTTGAGCTCCGTCTCAGACTGGGAAACCATCAGTTTTCCGTCATTCCTGTAGAAGATAGATATCATTTTCTCTTCCTCCTATCCCGGGTTTTCCCGGCTTTAGGACGGCACCCAGTCGCGCCGTCAGGTTAATACTTATACGGGATTACTGCTTATCAAGCCTGCAAATATAGGTATTATTTTTTTAAATACAATACTTACGGCTTAACGGGTTGACGGGCGGCGAGGGAGCGGCCGAGGGTGACTTCGTCGGCGTATTCTAGGTCGTCGCCAAAGCCGAGGCCGCGGGCCAGGGTGGTGATGCGTACCGGAAGGGCGGAGAGTTGCCGGTAAAGGTAGAAGGCGGTGGTCTCCCCTTCTACGTCGCCGCTAAGGGCCAGAATAATTTCGGGAGACTCCCGGTCAGGGCCGGGAGTGACAGGGTCAGGGCCTGGAGTGACAGGGTCAGGGCCTGGAGTGACAGGGTCAGGGCCTGGTGTGACCGAGGCGCAAAGCGCCTTGACGCGCTCAACTAGGGGCGCGATGGAAAGGTCCGACGGACCAATGCCGTCGATGGGTGAAATGCTACCCCCAAGCACGTGATAGACGCCGCCGTACCGGCCGGTATTCTCTATGCTCATTACGTCACGTACGGTCTCTACAACACAGATGGTGTTGTGATCGCGGCGGGTATCGGAGCAAATGGAACAAACGTCGGAATCTGAAATCATCATGCACTCACGACAATATTTAACATCATCCCGCAGATGCACAAGGGCATCTGCAAGATGATGAACATTGTCTGAAGGCTGCCTCAGCACATGCAGGGCAAGACGCATGGCACTGCGCTTCCCTACTCCGGGAAGCGTGCCAATGGCCTCTACTGCATCTTCCAGCAGCTTTGAAGGATAGCGCTCCTTAAGCATTACTTCTTATGGTAAGCGTTAACAGCGTCACGAACGGAGCCGTAGCGAAGGAGCATGTCTTTTGCAAGCTCGGCATCGGTAATGCCGGTCTCTTCCATGATCATGCGGGTACCGCGGCCCACCAGTTTGATGTTGGTAAGCTGCATATCCATCATCTTGTTGCCCTTAACGTGGCCCATGAGGATCATGGCAGAAGTAGAAATCATGTTAAGTACAAGCTTCTGGGCGGTACCGGACTTCATACGGGTACTTCCGGTAACGAATTCAGGACCGACTACAACCTCTACTGGAATCTCTGCAGCAGCGGCTACGGGTGAACCGTGGTTGCAGGTGATACAGCCAGTGAGGAGGCCTTCTTCGCGAGCCTTCTTAACGGTGCCGACTACGTAAGGAGTGGTACCGGAAGCTGCTATACCGATGACGATATCGTTAACTGTGGGGTTGAAGGGCTGCATGTCGCGCCAACCGCCGTTGGGATCATCCTCGGCTGCCTCAACCGCATTGCGGATAGCTTTGTCGCCGCCGGCGATAAGGCCGATGAACTTGTCCGGAACGCCGTAGGTCGGGGGAATCTCAGATGCATCTACAATGCCCAGACGGCCGCTGGTGCCGGCTCCGAGATAGAATACACGGCCACCCTTGCGCATGCGCTCTACGATGCCGTTTACAAGTTTTTCGATGGCGGGAATAGCCTCTGCAACTGCTACCGGAACGGTGCGGTCCTCTGCATTCATTCCATGAAGGATTTCAGCCGTGGACATCAGTTCAAGATGGTCGTAGTGCGAAGCCTGCTCTGTTGTACGAGTCTCTTTCATATCTTTTCAGGGGATTAAGCGTGATACTGGATAAGGCCCTCGATGGGAGTCTTGTAAATCTTGTCGAAGCGTACGCCCTGCTCTGCGGCAACCTTTTCAAGGATAGCCTTGTTAGCATAAGCGAAACCGCCGATGGCACCCATAGGCAGGGTCTTGGAAGGATCGTAACGAACCAGGAACTTCTTAAGGAAGTCGCGGAAGTTGTCTTCTATGAGTTCCTTAACGTATTCGTTCCTGTCGTACCAGCTCATGATGTAGGGAGCGAAGCTGCCAAGATACTTTGAAGGAGCGGTACCGCGGTAAACATTCTTTACAACGGTAAGATAGTCAACCTCGTACTTGGATGCAAAGTCGTTTGCAACTTCGTCGGGAAGGAGGTCCTTCAGGAAGTCTGACATGAAGCGCTTGCCAAGGGATGCGCCGCTGCCTTCGTCGCCAAGGATGAAGCCGCAGCAGTGAATGTTACGGACGATGTTCTCTCCGTCGAAGAGGCAGGAGTTGGAACCGGTTCCAAGTATGCAGGCGATACCCTTTGAGTGGCCGCAAACGGCTCTTGCTGCTGCAAGAAGGTCAGATGCGTACTCATACTTTGCGCCGGGGATGTACTTGCGGAAGCACTTGTC
>R24__coassemble_1545_pt1 | contig 11849 bp, 10 predicted proteins | sample R24__metabat2_low_PE_050 | metagenome-assembled genome bin R24 | reverse complement strand
TGAAATTGACGCTCTCGATCTATTTTGTTCGGTACTTGCTTCTTGTACTTTCCTTTCAGTATTTTCAAAGAACTTAGTCCATTTTGTTTCAAATGGGCTGCAAAGATACGCACTTTTTCTTAACCGCCAAACTTTTTTCAAGTTTTTTTTCAAAAATCGTTATCTTTGTAATCCTATGAAAGTTCCGTTGCTTTCCATAATGGGCGTTTTTGCCAAAATCGGAGCCTTCACCATTGGTGGAGGTTATGCCATGATTCCCATTATCGAACGCGAGCTTACGCGCCGCGGCTGGATGAAGGAAGAAGAGCTTCCGGACGTAATTGCCCTGGCCCAATCGGCACCCGGCGTACTGGCCGTAAACGTATCCATCTTCACCGGATACAAGCTGCGCGGCGTAAAAGGCAGCATCGCCGCCACGATCGGCGCCGTACTCCCCTCTTTCCTGATTATCCTGGCAATTGCAATGTTCATAAGCAACTTCCAGGACCAGCCCGTTGTCATTAAAATCTTCAAAGGCATAAGGCCGGTAGTGGTTTCGCTCATCGCCGTGCCAATGATAAACATGGCCCGCAAGGGCAACAAATGCTGGTGGCAGTGGCTCATTACCGCAGCCGCCCTGGTTGCCGTGGCCATCATGGGCATATCGCCAATATATATATTATTGACCGTAATCGTTGGCGCACTGGCCATCTGTGCCGCCATCGACCATAAAAAGAAGGAGGCGGGCCGATGATGGACGAACTTTCCATTCTGATGCAGTTGTTCGCTACCTTCTTCCTGATAGGAGTCTTTACCTTCGGGGGCGGATATGCCATGCTTAGTATGATTCAGTCCGAGGTTGTGATGCGCCATGCATGGCTGTCAGAGAGTGAATTCACCAACATTGTTGCAATTTCCCAAAGCACTCCGGGCCCGATAGGCATCAACTGCGCCACTTACACCGGCTACGAGGTCCTGAACGACGTAAGCCCGGTCATGGGCTTCATCGGCTCGTTTGTGGCCACGCTGGCCCTGGTACTGCCATCCTTCATTATTGTACTGGCCCTGGTGAAGGTTTATAAGAAGTTTTTGGGGCACAAGTACTTCGATGCCGTCATGTCCGGCCTTCGCCCTACGGTTGTAGGACTGATAGGCGCGGCCGCCGTCATTCTGGTGGTCAATATCGGCTGGGATGGCTTCACCCCGCACGCAAATATAATTGAGGACAACTTCCCTGATTGGAAGAGCTGGCTGCTGTTTGGCGCAGCCCTGCTGGCATCGCTCCGCTTCAAGGTCGGTCCCATAGCCATAATCTGCGCCGGCGCAGTAGCCGGCATTCTGTTGTATTAGATGAGGCGTTTTTTCCGTACAATTATTATAAGTGCCATGATTGCGGCGATGCAGACGGGTCTGCAGGCGCAGAATCCGCTGGCCGATGCGCTGACCGCTCAGTACGAGCAGTGGCCGCAGGAGAAGATTTACGTTCAGACTGCGTCTGACGAATACTTGCCGGGCGATGTAGTCTGGCTTAAAGTCTATATCGTGGATGCGCAGAAGCTGCAGAACATTGACGGCAGCCGCTATGCCTACGTAGATCTGGTGGACGCCAAAGGCGGCATCCGCTCCAGCGCAAAAATCATAGTGCGTAAGGGTCTGTATGCCGGGTATTTAAGGATTCCGGACAGCACCGGGTCAGGCATCTACTACGTTAGGGCATATACACGCTACAGCGCCGACACCCCTTGGAACACTTACTGCCGCCCGTTGCAGATTGGGCAGTCCAAGGCCCTTGAGCGGGAGGCGGAGGAAGAGACGCTTGCACCCGAGTCAGTGCTTAAGGCAGTGAAGCATGACGACGGCCTGGTGGCGCTATCCGTGCCTGATTCCAGGTACTATCTTGTGGGCTCCTGCCGCCTTCAGCCGGTTTTTGCCGGCGGTATTATGGGCGGGACCGAGGTCGCATTTAAGGACCTTCCTGCAGGAAAAGTGAACTTCTACGCCCTTGACAGGGACTACAATATTGTGGGTAAGCAGCTAGTCCGGACCGACGATGCCGACAGCCTTGTTCAGTGCCGCATCGGCATCAGGACCAACAAATCGTCCTACAAGACCGGCGACATCGCCACACTGAACCTGGACGTATCCGGCATCGATGCAGACGAGATTGCCGACCTTTCCATAACCGTATCCAAGAACCGCCATCCGTTTGGGGAAAGCATTGGTTCCGTGCTGCTTGGCAGCGACCCGGAAGAAGGCCTCGACATGGAAAAGGTCTTCAAAGGGCAGCTGCTGGACAGGCCTGCGCCTCAGGAGGCCAGCCAGGTGCTGGAAGGCAGCGTCAGGAGCCGGGGCCGCCGAAAGCCGGTAAAGAATGCCCTTGTGCGGCTGATTGCCCCTAAAATCGGCCAGTTTGCAACTACCACAACTGACTCTACCGGAAGGTTCGTCTTTGACGGCGCAGACGCCCCGGACGGCACCTACTTTGTGCTATCGGCAATAAATGAAAAGGGCAACGACAATGTAGTCATCAACGTTGACGAATCGCAGCAGCAGGCCCCCGTCACGAAGTTTCCTTCATACAAAGAAGTGATTGACACCATCAATGTAGAGTATGGCGGCATCGATGCAGGGGAAACAATCGAACTGAAAGGCCTGGTCATTGTTGCCGATGCTCCGGACTACGAGGTCAAGGGGATGTCGGCAATGGCTGACTTTACCTTAGGAGAGAAAGAGATAGAAGAAGCCGGCTATACCTGCCTTCACGAGCTGCTTCGCAGGGTTCCGTCCGTTTATATTAAAGAAGAAAAGGTCTATATCCGTGCGATAACCTCCATTTACGGCGACAACCCCGCTGCTATAGCAATAGACGGCGTGATTATGCCGGAAGAGTATGATCTGGACAATATTGAAATGCCGATGGTGGCCCGTGTGGACGTATTCAAAACCGGGCAGACCGTAATCTGGGGCACGGCCGGCGGCAGCGGAGTGGTTTCTATCACCACAAAGACAGGCTCCTACATTCCCGGAAACAAGGAAGAGCATCCCAATGTCCAGAAGGTATCGCCTGTAGGATATCAGCCTAAAGCCACCTTTAAACCGGACTACAGGACCCTGTACTGGAATCCTTCCATTCAGTCCGATGTGCTGGAATTCCCCATTGCCGAATCGGCCTCAAAAGGCCGCTGGCGCATCGTCCTTGAAGGCGTTACCTCAAAAGGCCGCTTCGTCCACGAAGAATCCGAAATCACGATTCAATAATTCTCTTTACGCCGCTGCAGCACCTGAGTCATGCAGTGAGCCGCACCGTAGCCGCCAATCAGATTGTCTAGAGGAATCCATTCTACCTTGACGCCGGCGTCGCGGAAGCGCTTCTGCAGGGCATCGCTCTGGCCGGCCACAGCCATGATGTGACGCGGGGCTATGGTCAGGAAGTTGTTGGCATAGTGCATCTCGTCATCGTAGTCGATGGGGATAATCTGCATGCCGCGGTCCTGAATTAAATCTACAAAAGGAACGTCCGTACGTATTCTGGAGTATTCCTTTGTTCCCGGACGGCGGGCCCAGATATCGCAGGTGCCGTATTCGGGGTCGCCAGGGCTGGCCTCCAGGCGGCTTCGAACCATAGTGCAGAGGTCTTTGTCGATTATGTTGAAATGGGTGTCCAGGTGCATTTGCATCTGCCAGCATTTGTGATCGATTACCACCACAACGGTATCGTGCCCGAAGGCATCGGCCTCCATCATTTGGTGGATACCTTCGTAGTTTGTCCTCATTCCGCAGCCGATGTAAGACAGGGTGCCGGCGGGGATGTAGTCGCCGCCTTCCAGCCTGCCTTCGCCGCTAATCCTAAGGACCGGTTTGTGGCCAAGGTGCTCATAGCACAGGGCGATGATATCGGTTTCTGCGGCTCTCTGGCTGCTGTTCATGTTGCAGATTACGGTTCCGCGCGGGGTGGTGATGCTTTGGTCGCGGGTGAAATACAGGTTCATCAGGGGGTTCTGGACGTATTCGGCTTCGAATCCTGTATTGTTATCTGTGCGGCGCAGCTTGACGGTTGGTTGAAGTATGATGCATCGGATAAGGTCGGCGCGGTTCATTTTTGCAAGGTTTTCCTGCCGATAGGCTTCTGTGGCGGCTACGTCTTCATCGGGGATGGCCGATATGTCATATTTCAGCACCTTGCCGGCCAGCAACCGGAGTTTGTCGATATCTACCTCTTCCAATATTTCCATCACGGAGTGGACGCGAATGCCGTTATTCCTTAGCATTTCCATATAATGTACGTGCTCCGATGCCGCCTTTTCTACGTCAAAGTAGTTTTCAAAAAGCCCGGCGTCCGGATGGATGACCCCGCAGAATAGCTCCTCTCCGGGGGTGTGCATCAGAATTTCGCCCGCCGTGGCCCACTCTGCCCGCGGATAGTCCAAATCGTTCGGGACTGGCTGCTCTTCCCTCCCCTCCCTTTCACAGGACACCACCAGGCCACACACAAGTGCAGCAGCCAGCAACCACTTTTTCATTCCCATCATTATCGTTCTCTGATTTATGCCCGAAAGATAGCAAAAAAACCGGACAATCCATCGGCCAAAGTCAGAACCGTCCTCCGATAATAATCTAGCCCCAGAAGAACGGAAAGTAAAACAAAAGGGAAGAGGCTTCGATTATAGAATCGAAACCTCTAAATCATTAAAAGATTATTGCTATCCTTTTACCTTTTTCTCAGTATCTTCCTTATTCTTAGGCTGCCGTTTCCCCCTATTCTTCAAATCCGCCATGAGTTTTAATTGATGCCCAAAAAGGCACACAAATAAAGGTGGAAGAAGTAGCCCCTGTGCTACTGTGAATTTAAGCTCTACACCAATAATAACTAAAACTACCACAGTAGCACATGCTACTATATTTAACACATAAAGGAACATAAGGGCTATTTCTGTTTTTTTAGCATTTTTGAACTTTCCCCAAGCATAGAATCCAAGCACAATGCAATAACACAAGCAAAGGACTAGAACAATTAGGGGAATTATTATTTCCTTTAAGATACCGCGATCCTCTTGTACTAAATTATTGGAAGGAACAATAGAATGCAAAGTTGTTATACTATCTGTGGAAAGATTAACATGGAAAGAATCAATCTTAATGTAGTTGCCCTTTGAATCCGAAAAAACGAAATCCTTACAAGTTACCATAGCCCCCTTCCCATAACAAACTGTTTGAAAGGCCATAATAACAAGTATGGTTAAACCCAGTCTTTGAATAATAGTTTTCATTGTGATAACCTGCTAATTATTTTTCATATACCGGTCTTATTGTGTTCGCAAAGAAAACAGGGCTCCATCCAGATTTTGGTTTGTATTCAGTACTTTCATCACAAACTAAAATCCTAGCCCAAGGAACATCCTGAGATATTCCATACAACTTGTTACACCAAAAATAAATCCCATACATAAGGAACCCATCATGATTACCGCCCGATTCAGGGAAAAAGATAGAATTACCATTAACATTACTAGTAACAACACATCCAGAGACATGTGTGTTATTATAATCTTCAACATAGTCCCACTTGCAATATTGAGCAAGCTTGCTAATCTCTTCATATGTGGGCATCCGCCACCCCTCCCCTAATTCTTTACGCACCGGGTCATCGATTTCCTCTAAAAAGCCTGAATTAGAATAGTATTTTGTATACTGTTGAGTGTTTGAGTCCCAGTATGCATAGTTGTATTTCGATATTTTATCAAAAGCTGATCTTGGTGACATCTCTCCCCAGCAGTAAAATGCGCCTGATTCTTCTGGAGAACATGCACCGAGATTACAGGTTGCCCATTTTACACCTAGCCCCATATCAACATAATCATGGCTGAAATCCATATCTAAAACCTGTATCGGGGTTTCTATGGCTTTTACGCCTCCATCTATGGAAATAGTTTTTATTGTTGACAATCCCACTTTTTTAGGCATTATTAATTCAGAAGTCAATGCCACATTGTCATCATCTACAGTTGTAATAAGGTCTGGGACTGTCGCATTTGACGGAGAAATGCGAGTCCTATAATAAGCCACATTCCAAAGTCTTACTTTAGAAGGATGTATATTCTCAACAGATGATAATGGCACATAAACTCTATCTCCTTTTACTGGTCTTATCATCTGTCCTCTGATCCTATCATTTCCACCATATCCATACGAAGTTCCCCAACCGACCACACCGGAATTTATTAACGGTGTAGGAGAACGAAGTGTAGAACCCATATAAAGATATGGTTCATCGTATTGAGATGTTGGGAAAAATATACTTTTATCCTTATATCCTTCAACCCGACTTGTTAACTGAAAACCGGGGACTCCTGTTCCTTCATAGTCCTCTATGTATGTCTTTTCAGTATTATCAAATAACTCTTGCCATTCTTTTGACGTAGGAATATGCCAATCTTCACCCAAAAGAACTGTCGCTGCGTCATCCTCGGTCTGCAAGATTGCCAAATAATCGCACTCTCCATATTCGGGAAGATAGTTATATTTTGTAAGATACGTATCGGAGCCCCATTTATAGATTAACTCTGGATTATATTCCTCTATTTCTCCCCAGCGAAATAAGCTTCCTCTTCGTTGAGGTGCCGATGCTCCCAAATTGAAGCTGCCCCATTTTACGCTTAAACCAAGATCTATAGCTTCAGGTTTTTTCGTTTTATCCTCCTCATAAACGATAATTTTACATTTGGCAGTATATGCACGAAATGGTATTTGTGTTGATACGACCAAGTTTGTTTGACCCGGCTTAAGTGCTTGAAAAACCAAATCGAATTCTGTTTCCTGAGTATATCTTACTGTTGCAATGGATGGATCCTCCATCTCCCATATTAATCCCTCCGTAATATAAGCATTTGCGGGCATAATACTTGCTTTAATCGATGTCATTTCCCCAACTTCCATAACACACTCCGATTTACTCAGCACCAACTTCACATCTTCTTTTCTTGGCCCTTTAACTGGACGGACGGGTAAACCCGTATAGGAGATTTCACTCACACTAACTCTTCTATTAATATACTCGCCAATACCATCATACAAGTGTGCACAATAGCTCACATCTGAGGCCCAAAAAAATGAACCATCTATCTCACTTAAATCCTTGCCCAATTTTTTCCCAGTATTTGGAAAAAATAAAGTGCCTGTGTATTTGTTATCTTTAGCTGTCAGCAAGTAACCACCCACACCTGTTCCTTGGTAGTTATCTACCGTAGCGATGTCGCACTGCATAAGAAGTTCATTTATTTCCTCATGTGTTGGAATTCTCCAATCCGAGCCCATAGTCAAGGTGGCAATATCTTTATCGGCAGGGATTAAGAATGTGTCTTCTCCAGGACCGACATAGTTATCTTGGGTAAAACTGTCTTTGTCCTGTGTGTCTCCCCATGCATAGAATTTCCCCGGATTATCAATAGCATCGGCACCTAAATTGTATTGAGCCCACCTAACGCTAAGGCCGAAATCCACCGAAGTATACTCAGTTGTAGTAAAAGACCGGACATTACCCGATATTGTTTTTTTGCTATCCTTTAAATAAGCCTTGTAATAGTATGTCGTCTCCGAGAGCAAACCATCCACGGCAGCAGTATATTTTTCACTCCCGGAAGATACTGCTGCCGCATTAAAACCCAAAGAATTCTCCTCTGTAGGGTTTTCGTTCGTTGATACATAAAAACCTATCTGCGAGCTCACTGAACTAGCCGCAGAACAGGACAAGGTGGCCGAGTGCTGATTAACCGAGACACATTCGCCGGTTACACAATAATCAAACTGATAGTCTACCGGATAGAAATTAGAACTCTTATCTGTAAGCCCCTCCTTTATTCGCAGCCTTAGCATAGCTGTTTTTTCCTTATTCTTTATGGCGTCGCTGACTTTAGTACCATTGGCATACAGTATAATCTTCTGTCCATCAAAAGCACTATTAGTCAAAGGAATTGTATGAAAGTCTTCTGTACTCTTTGTTATTGTTTCCACATAATCAAGTGAAAATACAGATAGACCTATCTGCTGTAGTTTATTTGCAGTCGCAATGGGCAGCACCTCTACAGTAATAGAACTCTCTTCAGAATTGTTTAATATTACTGAGCCATCCGAATAATCTGGTATGATGATTATTGACTGCACAGAGGAGATCAAGGCTTGTATCTGTTTGGTCAGGTTCTCCATCTCATTTTCAATTCTACTAAGTGTATCCTTGATTGAAGATATATCTGAAATACAAGTCTCAATCTTTTGGTTCATAGAGGCCACCTTTTCATCAAGGCCACTAAGCTTCAACAACTCATTACTTAATGATTCATAACTCGACTGCAAAGATTCAAACATGGTTTTTGTCACATAAGCCGAAGACACCCAAGCTTTTAAATCCGTTGATGTTTGATCCACCCTGTTTTGTATATCCTTTACTGTGTTGTTTAAGTCATTAACAAGTTGAGATACTCGAGTAGATTCTGTGTTAATTGATGACATGTCATTCGATAGTGTAGTTTGATTCTGTTGAATAGAGTTCAAACTGTTTTTTACACTATTAATCTGCTCTCTCAGATTTTCTATTGTCACCTTCTCCAGTGTATCAACACGGGATTCCAGTCCGCTTTCCCGGCTGCAAGAAGCAGCCAAAAGATATATTACTCCAAGCCAGAGTACAATCAGCGCTTTTTTCATAATATTATTGGTTTATTAGTTTTTATGCTATTTCAGTCTTCGACCCCATCAAGATTTGGGTACAACAAAAGTGTGGAGCCGCTTCGCTTCCACCATATGAGGTTCTGGTAGGACCTTGAGAATGGAAGACAATCGAAACTCCACACTCGACCGATATAGTGAACGGTTTTACCCGTAGACAATACCATAGTCAAGCGGAGTGTCTCTGTCGTCATCCCTCTCAAAAATTTACCAGATTTCATATGAGGACAACGCGAAAACACTTTCGCTAATATGTTCGGACACAAATATATAAAAAAATTCACTATTATACAAAGATTCACAAAGGCTTACTCACGAATCATCCTCTTGATATATCTATGGAAGAAGCCGAAGAGGAAGGCCGCAGTAGATGTCCTGAACTTGTTTTTTATTTGCCATCATCAGCTATTTTTCATATATTTGCTTCTAGCATGGTTCGGTCGTCTGAATCGGCCGGTAATGAAATCAGGAGCAAGGCCATTCCATTCTGGAAGGCGCCCCCTTCACAATCAATATCGTCTTTTGAAAACCGATCCCCCGGCTTCGGCCCGGTGAATCGGTCAACTCACAATCATAACCGCCATGAAGATACCGCAGGGAAATAGCCGGGAGGATAATAAGGCCCGAAAACAAATCATCAAAGACTTCTACGCATCCTGGATAGCAAAGCATCCAGATAAAAAAGTGTGGAATTTAAACCTTCACGCATATATCCACGTGAAGTATTGGTCTATAAATGAAACTGCCGGGCAGGCATCCAAATCATATGAATCGACTTGCGAGGTCCTTCGATTATCAGAAATCCTATCTAACGCAAAGCGCGTGAAAACAATGCCGCCCAAAAAAGATGACGAGAATCAAAAACCATATTCTGAGATCTTGGTTATGAAACAAAAAAGTGCAACTCTAGTCGTAGGGAAACAGAAAACCAAGAATGAATACGTACAATACTGTATCTCTGCAAAAAAATAAAAGCCGCCTAGGCAGCGACTTTTGGGGGCTCGCATCAAGTTTCCTTGAGAGGGTTGTCATCCCTTCTGCCCGAATTCCCCATGACGAATCCAAATGCAAAGGTAAGGCTTTTTTTGAAACACGCAAAGATTTTGTCAATAGATTGTATCTCAAAAAATTGTATCTTTGTAGGAGAACCCTTAATTTATACCACTATGCATCAAGCAGTTGAAACCTATCTTGCGAATGAGCGCGAGAAAGTCCTGATATCACTCGGACTTATTGATCACTATGTTAAAGAATACGGTCCCTATGGCGCACCGTACGTCATGTTTGACAAAGACACACAACAGTACTATTACAATCGCCCCGTAGCTGTCGACGTGACCGATGCTGAGTTTGAAAAGATTCTGCAGCTAGCCACCTTAAGACAGCAAACGGCCAAGGTCCCAACGGGGCAGACAGCCAACAATAAGATTGAATCCCGCCATAGGTTGCAAAACATCAACAATGGCGCGGAAAAGACCTTGCGGGTCTTCAACATGGTGTTTTTAATTCTCGGGATTATCTTAGCCTCGCTAACACTCATTTCGGGATTAATGGCACCGTACTCAATTGCAAGGCAGTATAGAATAATCATTGCCATCGGTATCGTACTGGTCTTCCTGTACAACTGGGCCATCATGAAGACATTCATCAACATCTCTAACAACCTGCACGAGATTAACGCTAAGATAGAGTAGAAAACCATGAAACGAGACTACTTTGAGGGGGCCGATGTGGCCGTGACTGTTTGCGCCAAGGACGGCACGATACTGGACATGAACCAGAAATCCAAGAAGACATTTCTAAAACCCGGGATGCCGGAAATCATCGGCCAGAACGTACTGGACTGCCATCCCGAACCAGCCAAAAGCCTGCTGGCCGATATGCTGGAGCATCCGCGCACGAACGTCTATACGGTAGAGAAGGAGGGCGTCAAAAAGCTCATCTTCCAGACCCCTTGGTACGACGGCGACGAGTATGCCGGCTTCATGGAACTATCTATGGTGCTGCCCGAGGTGATCCCCAACAGGGTTAGGAAGCCGAAGGCGTAGCAGCCCTATTCCCCGCGAAAGTGGCGGAGGAGGGAGAGGGCGTCGGGGATGGTTTTGGGAAGGGTGTTGCCTGCCTTGAACCAGGCATCAATTTCTTCTTTCTTCTTGGGAAACATCTTGCGCAGATTCTTCTTGGTCAGCTGAAAAACCGTATCGCCCTTGTACAGGCAAATGGTCTCTGTGACCTCGTGCGGGCACTCTTTACCCTCCTGAAGGCTATACGCAACGCCATCGACATACATCGTGGACGAAGATTTGATGGAACTGGTCTGGGACGTGGTGCCATAAGCGCCCTGTTTGGCGTCGCGCAGAATCTTGACCTCACGCTGCAATGCAACGCCCATATCGATGGAAACCGGATACATGCGGTAATAAATGTCGTCGTAGTGGATGAACGCCACCGTATTTTGTAGTTTCAAATTTGACAGTTCACTATATTTGCATTCGAATAAAGGAACGGTACATTTGAACCGGAAGTTGCTACTGGGGAAGGTGCCGTTCCGTTTTTTATTTGCCATCGTCAGCTATTTTTCATATATTTGCTACTAGCATGGTTCGGTCGTCTGAATCGGCCGGTAATGAAATCAGGAGCAAGGCTATTCCATTCTGGAAGCGCTCCCTTCACAATCAATATCGTCTTTTGAAAACCGATCCTCCGGCTTCGGCCCGGTGAATCGGTCAACCCACAATAATACCCAACATGGAGATACCGCAGGGGCTATTTAAAAAATTCGACACACTAACCTTATTAGGAGAAGTATGGATTATGGACGGTTTAGATTCATCAAAACCGGACACGCAGGACTTATTCCATATTGCAGAATGCTTTTCAAGAATGGGTTGTGTTGTTGTAATCCCACACCCTGTTCATTTTAAATCGGAGGAGTATAAGTTAATCTATGGAGGATTACTGGGAACAAAATATGAGAGAAAGTGCCCAGACTTAATTATTGACGGTAAATACTACGAATACGAGAGCTACGTAAGGCCATGGAATAAACGGAAATTATCCAACATGCTCACTGATGGTCTTCGACAATCCGACAGATTAATTAGTCGCCCCTGCTTTAGTCGAAATTAATTGATATTCAGCGAAATAAGTTC
>R24__coassemble_1479_pt1 | contig 12341 bp, 9 predicted proteins | sample R24__metabat2_low_PE_050 | metagenome-assembled genome bin R24 | reverse complement strand
TAAGGCCGGCAGACCAACCATACAACAGAGTCTGCGGATTTAAGGCATATTACAAACCAAGTTCTTTTTTCATATCCCTAAGTAAATCAAATGCTTGCAATGGCGTCATATTATCCAGATCCGCCTTTCGGAGCTGGTCCCGCAGGGACGCCAGAGCAGGATCATCAAGTTGGAAGAGGGACAACTGCACGGCACCATCGCCCTTCGGCGAACGGGCGGAAGCCTCAGCCTCGTCCTTGGCCTCAAGGGCGGACAGGGTTTTCTCTGCCATCGACAGCACTTCTTTGGGCATTCCGGCCATTCGGGCCACATGAATACCAAAACTATGGGCCGTACCGCCCGGTTCCAGTTTGCGAAGGAAGATAATCTGCTTGCCAGCTTCTTTCACTGCCACGTGGAAGTTGCGTACGCGGGCGTACAGGTCTTCAAGGTCGTTCAGCTCATGGTAGTGGGTCGCAAACAGCGTTTTGGCCCTGTGGCCGTATTCGTGGATATATTCCACGATGGCGCGGGCAATTGACATTCCGTCGTAGGTGGATGTTCCGCGGCCTATCTCGTCCAGAATTACCAGCGACCTGGGGCTCAGGTTGTGCAGGATCATGGACGTTTCCAGCATCTCTACCATGAAGGTGGATTCGCCACGGGAAATGTTGTCCGACGCTCCTACGCGAGTAAAGATTTTGTCGAACCAACCTATTTTTGCCGATGCCGCCGGGACAAAACTGCCCACCTGTGCCATCAGCACGATGAGGGCGGTCTGGCGCAGCAGGGCGGACTTACCGGACATGTTGGGGCCGGTAAGAATCATTATCTGCTGCGACGTGCGATCCAGATAAACATCGTTGGGAATATATTCCTCGCCCTTCTTCATCAGGGTTTCGATAACCGGATGGCGGCCGTCGCGGATGTCAAGCTCGTCGCCGTCGTCTACGGACGGACGGCAATAATTATTGCTTATGGCAAGGTCTGCAAACCCGGCCAGGACATCTACCTTCGCAATGATGCGGGCATTGGTCTGGATGGCCTGCACATAAGACTGAATCTTAGCTACAAGCTCTGCGTAAAGCCTTGCCTCAAGGGCGTTTATCTTTTCTTCGGCACCAAGAATGGTGTCTTCGTATTCCTTAAGCTCCGGGGTAATGTAGCGCTCTGCTGCTACAAGAGTCTGCTTGCGTATCCACTCCGGGGGAACCTTATCCTTATAAGTATTCCTTACCTCGAAGTAATAACCAAATACGTTGTTGAAGCTGATCTTTAGCGATGCGATTCCGGTGCGCTCGCTTTCCCTCTGCTGCAGTTCCAGCAGATACTCCTTGCTGCCGCGGGATATATGGCGAAGGTTATCCAATTCCTCGTTTACCCCGGCCGCAATTACATCTCCTTTGCCAATTGCCGCTGCCGGCTCTTCCATGAGGGTGGATTTAATAGCATCGATAAGCGGAAGGCAATCCTTAAGCTTGGATACAAGCGGGTTCAGGGCAGGCTGCTCCTGGCAGATTTCCTTTATTGGGATGATGCCGGCCAGGCCCCGGCCCAGTTGCTTGACTTCGCGCGGAGCAATCTTTCCGGCCGCTGCACGGGCTACGATGCGCTCCAGGTCTCCCAGATTGCCGATTCTTTCACGGACATCGTTCAGGGAGAATTCGTCATGGACAAAAGCATCCACGGCATCGTATCGACGGTTAAGTTCCTCTATATCAAGCACCGGAAGGGCGAGCCAGTTCCTGAGCAGACGCGCTCCCATGGGGCTGCAGCAATGGTCCATAACGTCCAGCAGGCTTACACCCTCGGACTGGAAAATTTCCAGGTTGCGCATGGTGAACTTGTCCATCCAGACAAAGCGGCCTTCGTCAATGCGGGACAGGGAACAAATGTTGCCCAGACCGGCATGATGAGTCTGTTCAAGATAAACCATCAGCGCACCGGCAGCACAGATGCCAAGCGGATAAGAATCAATGGCATAGCCCTTAAGGCTGTCTACCTGTAGCTGCTTGCGTAGCCGCTCTGCTGAAGAATCGAACACAAAGGCCCATTCGTCCAGGGTAGAAATATAACCCGCGTCCTGATAGGTAGCCTTCACCTTTCGCTCGCTTTCGCGTGAGGTGATGATTTCCTTGGGACGGAGGGAAGAAATGAGTGTGCCGACGAACTCTTCGCTGCCTTCTGTCAGCTGGAAGGTGCCGGTAGACACGTCCAGGAAGGCTGCGCCTACGCTGCCTTTTCCAAAGACAAGGCCTGCCAAGTAGTTATGCTCCTTCTGGTCCAGCATGGATTCGCCAAAAGCAACACCAGGCGTAACTATTTCTGTCACACCTCTTTTAACAAGCTTTCGGCCCGTGAGGGCAGGGTCTTCAAGTTGGTCGCAGACAGCAACTTTGTAGCCCGCGCGCACGAGTTTTGGAAGGTAGGCTTCAATGGCATGGTGGGGGAAACCGGCCATTGCAATGTGGCCTTTGTCACCGTTGCTTTTCTTGGTAAGAACCAGACCAAGAACCTTGCTGGCGACCAGTGCGTCGTCAGAGTAGGTCTCATAAAAATCCCCGACGCGGTACAAAAGTATCGCCTCAGGGTTCTGGGCCTTGACCTCGAAAAACTGTCTAATGAGCGGTGTGTCTTGCATGTCTTGCAAATATAAACAAAATATTTTGTAATTTTGTAGAATATGAAGAGGGTGCTTGTCATCACATATTACTGGCCTCCGGCAGGCGGCAGCGGCGTTCAAAGGTGGGTTAAGTTCAGCAAATACCTGCCATCCTGCGGCTGGCAGCCGGTGGTTTATACTCCGCAGAACCCGGAGATGCAGTCTGTTGACTATACCCTAGAGGCCGATATCCCGCCAGAGGTTCAGGTTGTAAAAAGGCCTATCACAGAGATTTATAGCATTTACAGAAAGCTTACCGGCAAAGCCGCCAGCCAGTCTCAGGTTAACATGGTCAATGCCGGCAAGAAAAGCTGGAAGCAGCGCCTGATGATGGCTATCCGCGGCCGCTTTTTTGTGCCGGATCCGCGCGTAAGCTGGGTAAAGCCCTCTGTAAAATTTCTAAAAAAATACTTGAAAGAGCATCCGGTAGACGTAATTGTAAGTACTGGCCCGCCTCATTCCATGCATCTTATCGCCCGCAAGGTTTCCCTTGCGACCGGCATCCCGTGGGTAGCAGATTTCAGGGACCCCTGGACCAAGATTTTTTATTTCAAGCATCTTGGCCTGTCCAAGCATATAACTGCAAAGCATCAGAAATTGGAGCAGCAGGTTCTGGACGATGCTTCCGTTGTGGTTGCCGTGTCCCCGTTGGTTCAGGAAGAGTTCCGTCAAATGACAGCAACGCCTGTCGAGCTGATAACCAACGGCTTCGATCCGGACGATTTCAATTTTGCCGGTGCGCCTGTCGACGATGGCTTCTTTAATATGACCCACACCGGCCAGTTCGCCGCTGACGGCAATCCGGAACTGTTGTGGGAGGTCCTTGCAGACAAGTGCCGTCAGGACGCGATGTTTGCCCAAAAGCTGCGTATCCGCCTGGTCGGGAAAACCGATACCCAGATTTTTAACTCCATAAAGGCAGCCGGCCTTGAAGCCAACCTTGTAGACCTGGGTTATGTTAACCACGAGGTCGTCGTTCGGGAACAGGCCGGGGCCGCGGTTCTGCTGCTTCCGCTTCGTAAAGAACCGGAGTACAGGGCCACCCTGCCGGGCAAGCTTTTTGAATATCTGGGAGCATGTAAACCCATTCTGGGTATTGGTCAGACAGACGGAGCCATGGCCCGCGTCGTTGCCGATGCCGGCGCCGGCTTTACCGCCGGATGGGAAGACAAGGCTGCGCTTAGTGACTTTGTGGACAGGGCCTGGAAGGCCTTCCTTGCGGGAGAATGCCGCATCGGGGCCGACGGAGGCCTGTTTAAAGGTGGAAATATAGAGAAATATTCCCGCAGGGAAACGGCCAAAGCAATGGCTGCCCTGCTGGATAAAACCAAGAGATAATGAAAAAGAAGATACTTGTTTACGCAGGCATCATTGCCGCATTCCTTGTTATTGCTTACGGCTTTGTGCCGGAAGTCCTTGGCGGTAAAATTGTAAACCAGAGCGACATCACCGGTTACGTGGGCATGGCCCACGAGGCTAACGAATGGAACGCCGCACATCCGGATGACCGCACGGCCTGGACAGACAGCATGTTTGGCGGCATGCCTACAACCATGCTCACTGGCAATAACCAGGGAGATGCCACCCAGAGTATCTTTGACCTTTTCCTTACGGGAAAGCGTCCGGCAAGCTATCTTTTCATCTCGCTTCTGGGAGCCTTCCTGCTAATGCTGGCTCTGGGCGTGCATCCGCTTCTGGGCGCAGCCGGCGCCGTAGCGGTGACGTTCTGCTCTTACAACCTGCAGATTATCCAGGTTGGCCATAATGCAAAAATGCTGGCCCTGGCCTGGGCGCCCTGGGTTCTGGCGGGCGTAATCTACACCTACAGAAAAGCTCTTAAATCGGACCGGAAACCTATCGGCGGCAAGTGGCAGAACCTTGCAGCAATGGTGATCGGCCCAATACTTACAGGCATCGCATTAAATTTCCAGATAAAGGCAAATCACGTCCAGATATCGTACTACCTGGCCTTGATCATCATTTCCTATGTGCTTGTGCTGCTGGTTTGGATACTGATGAAGCGTAAAGAACAGCTTCGAAGATTCCTGGTTGCATCGGGCCTGTTGGTGGTTTTTTGCAGCATCGGAATAGCAACCAACGCAAACAGGCTCATCCCTACATGGGAATATACCAAACAGACAATGAGGGGCGGGTCGGAACTGACCAATACCGATGGCGGCAAGAACAAAGGTCTGGCGTTTGAATATGCTACCCAATGGTCTTACGGCGTTGAGGAACTGCCCAACCTGATGATCCCCAACTACAATGGTGGCTCATCGTCGGGGGCTGTGGATCCGGACAAATCGGCAACGGTAAAACTGCTCAAACAGTACGGCCAAACCAATACCCGCGAGGTTGCAAAGGCCCTGCCCATGTATTGGGGCCCTCAACCGTTCACGGCCGGCCCTATGTACATAGGAGCTATAACTGTCTTCCTGTTTGTTCTGGGTCTGTGCCTGCCAAAAGGCAAAACAAAATGGTGGGTGCTGATTCCTTCCGTGCTGGGCATACTTCTGGCCCTGGGCGGCGCTTACGGCAGGACGGACCTGCTTTCCGGCATCTTCAGGGGCTTCAACAAGTTCTGGTTCGACACCATGCCGTTCTACAATAAGTTCAGGACGGTGTCGATGGCACTTGTCATCCTGCAGCTTACCTTCCCGATCCTTGGCTTCCTGGCCCTGGACCGCGTTCTGAAGGGGCATTATGACAAGAATGTCGTGCTTAGGAGCCTTTCAATTGCAACTGCCATCACGGCCGGATTCTGCCTGCTTTGCTGGCTGTTCCCCGGCTTCGTGGGCACCTTCCATTCTGCATCTGACAGCGGTTACGATGCCTCCCTGGCCGGCGCTCTGGCCGATGACCGCAAGTCGCTTATGCGTGGCGATGCCCTTTCTTCCCTGCTGCTCATCCTTGCAACGGCGGCGCTTATTTTCTGGTCTTACAGGCCAAAGAGTACCAGCCGTCGCGATTCCCGCAGCATACTTGCCGGCGCCGGAATCTGCATAATGCTGGTAGCCAATATGTTCGTGGTTGGCAAGCGCTACCTTAATTCCAGCCATTTTGTATCCCAGAGACAGTTCGATTCTCACTTTACCATCCGCGACGTAGATAAGTACATCCTTGCGGACGAGGATCCCTCTTACAGGGTTCTGGACCTTACCACAAATGTTTTCAACGACGCAACTCCAAGCTATTGGCACAAGAATATCGGAGGTTATTCACCTGTTAAGTTCCAGCGTTATCAGGACTTGATAGACAGGTATTTAACCGGTGAGATTTCTTCTATTTATGCTTCTCTGAAGGGTGCTGCTACCCTGCAGGATGCCCAGGATTCGCTGGCCGCCCTGCCGGTTCTGTCCGCCCTCAACTGCAAGTATATTATTTTGGATGCCGGCATGCCGCCGCTTCAGAACCCTCAGGCTCTTGGCAGCGCATGGTTCGTAGAAAAGGCCGTGATTGCCAATACTGCAGATGAAGAGATAGCCCTTCTGGGCAGTGTGGACCTTTCAAGCACAGCCGTCCTCCCTGCCGGCACCGCCTCTGTCATTTCCAGCACCGCCTCTGTCATTTCCAGCACCACCTCTGTCATTTCCGGCACCACCTCTGTCATTTCGAGCGAAGCCGAGAAATCCCACCCCGCCGACACAATAGTCCTTACAGCCTACGCCCCTAACCAGCTGCGCTACCATTATAGTTCCGAGTCTGCAAAACTGGCGGTCTTCAGTGAGATTTGGTGCCCTTATGGTTGGACGGCCTGGCTAGAAGATGCCAATGGCACCAAGGTGGCTGATGTTACCTTGCAAAAGGCCGACTGGGCTCTTCGCAGCGCGCTTTTGCCTGCCGGCGATTACGACGTAGTGATGCGCTTCGAGCCCCTGTCTTACAAGACCGGCCGCACCATCTCTGCCGTCAGCAGCTGGACCCTCCTGCTGCTACTCCTTGCCGCCCTCGGCCTTCGCCTTAATTTAAAGAAATAAACTAATAATTATGAAGACTAAACTATTACTTATCCTTTTGTCTTTGGCCGTTTTGACAACAAGCCTCTCTGCCCAGAGTCAAGACTCGCGTAACTCTGCATTTTACCTTTCGACCGGTTATTCAAGGCTTGACTATAAGTTCAACTATGACAATATCATAAACGGTATTAATGTCGGAGCGGGATATTTTGGGCAAATTGGTAATACCGGTTTGTTTTGGGATGGCAGTGCGACATTTACTTATGGTATAAAAGAGGGAAAAATAAACAACACAAAGACCACCAGTATTACCGGCGCGGTTAACCTGCTATACCAGATAAAGTTATCCAATATTGTTTCTTTGTTTCCTTATGCAGGTCCAGCGTTAAAGTATTTCATATACGGAAGGACTAAACCTCTATTGTGGAGCAAAGAGGGGGCAAGTGAATTTTCTCAGTATTATCCTTGGTTCGGAGACGAAAGTCGCGGCTACAACCGAGTCTCCTTTGGAGTACAAGCCGGACTTCGCCTTGCCATTCGAGGAGTTTTCTTAAGCGCGGAGTATCAGCCGTATCTGACAGAACTGAACCCCAAGAAACACAAAAAGATCACTGCCTTCAATTTCACCGTTGGCTTCTACTTCTAGCTTTTGGCTGAGACTCTGCTGATTATCAGGCACTTACGCAATGTGCTTGTTGTCAATTTGCAACAAGCAAAGTATGTAACTAATTGATACTCAATTGCCGTTTCTGGAAGACGAGGCCTAATCCGGAGGACGGCGCCACGCTTCCGGAGGACGGAGTCCGACAGAAACTCCAGCCGGAAATCGGCTGGAGGGCGCAGCCCGGCCGGGGGATACGGCCCCCGGTAGATGGATAAAAAGAAAGAAACCAGCCCTGCGGCTGGTTTCTAGCTTTCGGCCTCTTGCGCCAGGCGCTGGGCCAGATCCAGGAAGGCAACGGCGTCGGGGCGGGAAGAAAGGGCGATGGGCTCGCCGGAGTCTCCGCATTCGCGAATTCCCTGAACAATTGGAATCTGTCCAAGCAAAGGCATGTCAAAGCGGGAGGCCATCTTGACGCCACCGTCACGGCCAAAGATATAGTACTTGTTCTGTGGAAGCTCTTCCGGCGTGAACCACGCCATATTCTCTACCAGACCGAACAACTTCTTGTTAACCTTGGAGTTGCGGAACATGTCCACACCCTTCTCTACATCGGCCAGGGCAACGGCCTGCGGAGTGGTAACTATTACCGCACCCTCCATGGGGATGTCGCCAATAAGGCTGATATGGATATCTCCGGTTCCCGGAGGCATGTCAATCAGCAGGAAGTCCAGAACGCCCCAGCGCACCTGCAGAATCATCTGCTTAAGAGCGTTGCAGGCCATGGGACCGCGCCAGATAAGCGCCTGTCCGGCCTGGGCGAAGTAACCAATGGACATCCACTTTACGCCAAACTTCTCTATTGGCATAATCACGGTCTTACCGTCTTCTTCAATGGCTTCGGGGTTAACGCCCTCCGTTCCGGTCATGATAGGCACGGAAGGACCGTAAACGTCGGCATCGGCCAGGCCAACCCTATAACCAAGGCGGGCCAGGGCAACGGCCAGATTTACGGCCACGGTGGATTTGCCAACGCCACCCTTGCCGGAAGCGATGCCAATGATATGACGCACGTTGTTAATCTCGTCAAGAGTAAGGTCATTGACATTGGGCTTCTTGGCCTTGGGCTCTGCGGCAGCCACCTTTGAGGTCACCACTATTTCTGTACCGGCTGGCAGCGCACGGTATAAAGCCGCGCGCGCACTGCCGATAAGGTATTCTGCCAAGGGATCCCGGTTCTTGGGGAACAGAAGTTCAACCTCTACTTTGCCGGGAGTCTCGCTCACAGCGCCCACCATCCCAAGCTCGACCAGATTCTTGTCGCCTTTGCCGGGATGCTGGACGGCTTTCAGTATCTCAAGTATATCCATTATTTAACGATATTCATCTCTTTAAGCAGCCAGCCGGCCTTGCCATACTTGTCCATCATGAACAGTACGTAGCGAATGTCTACGCAGATGCACCTCTGGAGGTCGGGCTCGAACATTACATCGCTGGACATTGACTCCCAGTTGCCGTCGAATGCAAGGCCAATCAGTTCGCCCTTTGCATTCAGTACGGGGCTGCCGGAGTTACCGCCGGTGATGTCGTTGTTGGTAAGGAAGCAGGTGGGCAGGTTGCCGGTAGCATCGGCATACTGACCATAATCTTTTGCCTTCCAAAGCTCTTTCAGCCTTGCCGGAACAATGAACTCGTAGTTGTTGGGATCTTCTTTCTCCATCACACCGTCAAGGGTGGTGTAGTGGTTGCACCACATACCGTTCTTGGGAGAATAACCGCCAACCTTACCGTAGGTAAGACGCATGGTAGAGTTTGCATCCGGGTATGAAGGCTTGCCTGCCTCCCACTCAAGGATACCTGCTGCAAAGGCCTTGGAAGCCTTAGCCTCGGCCTCATGATCGAGGGTAGCATACTGGGCCTTCTTCATGTAAACCTTGAAGAAGTCTTCGTAAAGCTTGATTTCAGGGTCGTTCTTGATTGCAGCGGAGTTGGGGTTCTGTGCAAGCTGGTCAAGCTTTTCTACGGAAGCGAAAATACTGTTGTCGAACAGATCCTCAACATACTTGTCGATATCCATTGTTGCAAAATCGCCGATACCGTTCAGGTAAGCGGATGTGTCTGCCAGCTCCCTGTAGTAGTTCAGCATTCGCTTTGCCATCTTCTTCTCAAGAGGAATGTTGATGTCCTTGAAAGCGCCCTTTGCAGACTCTACGGCCTTCTTTATAATATTAACTGAGTCGGCAGGATTCTGACGGATTTCCCTACCGTAAACGCGCATGAAGCGGCTGTAAACATTGTTGGTTCCAATGTTGTAGATGCTCTCGACAAGAAGGGTCATCTCCTTGGCGGGCTTTGCGGAAAGGTTTTCAATCCTTTCGATCTCTTCAAGGGCGTCGCCGTATTTCTTTACGCGCTCCTGGTCCTGGTTAACCCAGGCCATGAAGACCTGCTCTTTCTCTTTTTCGCGGCCGATGATGTTCAGTTTCTCGAAGGCGAGCTTCTCTCCCTGCCACTTCTTCCAGCCATTTGCGCTGCTGGCATATTTGTCTGCATACTGCAGGCGGATGGTAGGATCGGACTCCATGCCTTCCCACATTACTTCCTGACGGGCGGTACGGGCACCTACAGAAACCATGAACTCGTCAATCATGTTCTGCAGTTGGGCAGCGGTCTGGAAGCGCTGAGTACGTCCGGGATAACCCATGATGAAGGAGAAATCACCCTCCTTAACGCCCTTCAGGGATATCTTAAGGCTCTTCTTGGGGCGGTAGGGAACGTTGTTCTCTGAGTACTCTGCGGGCTCGTTGTCGGGGCCGGCATAGATACGGAACATAGAGAAGTCTCCGGTGTGACGGGGCCACATCCAGTTGTCTGTTTCTCCACCGAATTTACCTACTGATGCCGGGGGAGCGCCTACAAAACGAATGTCCTTATATGTCTTATACACAATAAGATAGTAAACATTTGTGTTGTAGAAGCTTGTAATCTGGGCCTTGCAGTTGGGGTAGTCAGCCTCTGCTTTGGTCTTGAGCTCGTCCTCTGCTGCCTTGCGTGCTTTCTCTGCAGCTTCCTCGTCCTTGGTAAGCTCCAGGGCAGCGTCGTAGGCCTTGGTCAGAATGGAAGTAACCTCTGTCATGTTCTCAAGGAAGGTGACGGTAAGACCGGCAGCGGGAAGTTCCTCGCCAAGGTTCATTGCCCAGTAACCATCCTCAAGATAGTTGTGCTCGGGGGTAGAGAGCTTCTGGATATTGCTGTAACCGCAGTGGTGGTTGGTAACCAGCAGTCCCTGGTCAGAGATAACTTCTCCGGTGCAACCGCCGCCAAAGTGTACGATAGCGTCTTTAAGAGATGAATGGTTGATGCTGTAAATGTCTTCTGCAGACAGTTTGCAGCCCATTGCCTTCATGGTTTTGATGTTCATTTTCTGAAGGAGGGGGAGCATCCACATTCCTTCATCTGCGAAAGCCGATGTGCCAATCACGAGCGCAGCGGCTAAGGATAAAAAAATTTTTTTCATATCTGATTGAATTGATCAAACAATGTTGGTTCAAGTTCTTTCGGGTGGAACGAGCGCCTGTGGTGGGGTGTCAGTCCATATTTCCTGACGGCCTCGATATGCTCCGGGGTAGGGTATCCCATGTTGCGGTCCCATCCGTATTGGGGGAATTCGGCCGCCAATTTTACCATATATTCGTCCCTCCACGTTTTTGCAAGTACCGATGCCGCAGCGATGCTGGCATAGGTCGCATCACCATGTACGACAGTCTTGTATGCATAGCCGTCAAACGGCTTGAATTTGTTACCATCCACCAGAAGCAGCTGAGGCTTAACAGTCAGCCTTCTTACCGCACGCTGCATACCTGTTATGGATGCGGCAAGGATGTTGATCTGGTCTATCTCCTGTGGGCTTACAGCCTCTACAGCCCAGCTTACTGCCTCTTTTTCAATGATGGGACGCAAAGTCTCGCGGGCCTTCTGCGTCATCTGTTTAGAGTCGTTCAGCAAGGGATGATGAAAATCTCTTGGCAGGATGACAGCGGCAGCAAAAACCGGGCCTGCAAGAGGTCCGCGCCCGGCTTCGTCAAGCCCGGCCTCGATGAGGTCTTCTGTCATGTATGGAAGAAGCGAGATTTCCTGCCTGTGCATCTTAACAATCGTAATAGAATGCTAAGTTAGTCACTTTTTTGGCTTTTGAGGCGTTTTTGAAAGTTAATTATTTGCGTTTTGTCCTCAATAGTGGTCTTAAGTATCTCGATGATGTCTTTTTGTTGCTCAAGCTCTGCTTTCAGGCGGATGTTTTCTTTAAGAAGATGGTCTGCTTCAAGCTCTTTGCGCTGCCCGTATTCTTTTTTGAATTCTTCCAGACGAGGGTCGGAATCCATGTCCAGGGGCTCATATCCAAGTATGAGTTTTTCTACGCTTACTTTGTAATAGTCGGCCAGTAAATCCAGATTCTCGTTGACTATTGTGGTTTTTCCTTTTTCCAGATTCCAATAGGTGTTAGGCTCAATGCCGACAGCCTTGGCAAAGTCTATCTGCGACATGCCTGTAAGCTTGCGAAGTCTCGCAAGATTCTCTTTGATTATATGGTCGAGTCTGCTGCCCATAATAGTCAATCCTTTTTAAGGACAAAATTATCTGATAGATGGCAATTATGCATCCAAAAATTTTTGTGTCTTTCGTAAAAATTTTTAACAGAAAAGTTAAGATTTGTCCATAATTCGTAAAATTTTGTGAATTTCTTTGCGCGATTCACCACAAAGCCCCTCAAAGATTTGGGAGAATGGCTCCAAAAAACCAGCTTTGCAAAAACAGTTTCACGCTAAAATCAACAAGTCGATATGGAATCCAAAGAAATCATCGCAAAATCGGAAATCTTCCTCAAAATGATAGAAGAAGATTGCATTTACCTGTGCCGCTCCCTGGACTTCAGGACCATCTGCACACTGCTAAAAATCAGTCCGGAAGATCTGGACCGGAGGCTTTCCTGCACCCTTGGTTTTACCGGGGAAGAGCTCTTATCTCACATGAGAAAATCTTATGCAGATTATCTTTCCAAGAAATACGGTTTTTGTATTGATATTGCACAATAAATTTAATACATTTGCAGGCTTACTATTATTTCATAGGAAAATAATAACTT
>R24__coassemble_1469_pt1 | contig 12408 bp, 8 predicted proteins | sample R24__metabat2_low_PE_050 | metagenome-assembled genome bin R24 | reverse complement strand
CCCCAGTTACCCAGTTTCTACAAATATTTATACCCGGAGATTTGCAGGTGTCCCGTAATCGCTCACCTGTATCTTGCCGGTATCCTTTCTGCTTATCAGGGATTCTATTGGGATATCCGTGCACTTGGCCCTCTTACCCAGATGATGGGTACCAGCGGTTATACTACTTTCGCTGCGAACTACTATTCACAGGGCTCAGATGCAGCCGGTGAAATGTGGCGTATGAACTACTGGCTCCAGGGTATGAACCTTGAGAACATGATCAATCAGGCAAAAGAGAAAGAAATGTGGACCCTCGTTGGTATGGGTTACGCTATCAAGGCTTTCTCTTGGGATTGTATCGCTAAATATCACGGCGAAGCTCCTCTCAAGCAGGCTTATGAGTCTGGCCGTCTTTCATTCGATTATGATTATGAGAATGAAATCATGGCACAGGTTCGTGACTGGGCAAAAGAGGCCATCTCTTACCTTGAGATGAATGACGAGACCGATTATGGTTCAACTCTTAAGACCACCGATCTTGTATATAAGGGCGACAAAGCAAAATGGCTTAAGTTTGCGCACTCAATCATCGTAACTGACCTTGCTGCTCTTACTAACAAGAATGACTTCTCTACTGCATATGCACAGGAACTCATCGATCATGCCGCTCAGGCCATCGACAGCAACGACTGCAACTTCGCAGTTAACCGTGACGGTGGTGAAGGTGCTGACGCTCAGTTCGGCGCATACAACAACTTCTGGGGCACTGCCCGTCAGAACCTCACCAATGGCTATTGGCAGACTGACTTTGTAGTTCAGATCATGACCGGTACTGTTCCTCAGTACGATCCCGCTACCGGCGACAGGGTTGATGCCGCTGTAGAGACCAAGCGCTCTGCATGGGAGCTTGCTCCTCAGCAGATCATCTGCGACACTCTGCCTGACGTAGGTCACTATGATCCTCGTGCTGCTGCAAAGCTTAGCACCAAGGACGGTCAGTACTATGACAAGATGTCCGACAAAGAGGCTATCAAGAGCTGGGTTTACTACGGAAGCTCATTCACCAGCGCAGCTGGTCCTATGGGAACCGCACCTAACCTTTATGGCTTCAGGGCAGCAACTCCTAATGTTACTGTAGAAGGCAGTGGCCGTTGGATCTTCCGCGACAAAGCTCCTTACTTCCTCCTTACCGCATCTGAGATTCAGTTCGAGCTTGCAGAGGCTTACTTCAAGCTTGGCAGGAAGGCTGAGGCTCTTGCAGCTTGGAAGAAGGGTATTCAGCTGGATATGGAATTCACTGCAAGCTGGCTCAACCCTGGCAGCGCCAAGGAGACCGGTACTGACGACGAGGGCAACAAGACCTATGCAGTCGGTGGTGGCCTTCCTGGTGGCAGCCTTATCACAAAGGCAACCTTCAACGAGCTCGCAAACGAGTATCTTGCAGGTCCTTACGTAGCAGGCATCAACCAGAACACCCTTACCCTTTCACACATTATGATGCAGAAGTACGTTGCTCTTTGGCCTTGGGGCGCTCTTGAGGCTTGGACCGACCTTCGTAAGTATCATTATGACATCAACTACTCCGGTGAGTATCCGAAGCTTGGCAACGGTTGGACAAAGACCGAGGTTGACCAGAAGGCTGATACCGATCCTACCAAGGTTTACAAGGGCTTCTATCTTGCACCTGCACAGGTAGAGTATCGCAGGAGCAGCTACAACTCTAACAATGAGGGTTCACCTTGCTACCGCGTACGTCCTCGTTACAACTCAGAGTACATGTGGAACCTTGCCGGTCTGCAGGCTCTTAAGCCTATCCCCGGTGATGCAAACAACTACCAGTGCTCTATTCCTTGGTTCGCTTATCCCGGCGATATGCCTACATCACTGTAATCTCTAATTTGGAATTATTATGAAAACTATCAAATATTTGCTCCTTGTTCCTCTTGCATTGATGTTTGCAAGTTGCGATGAACATGAACTGGGTTATGCAGATTCTGATGAGGTTACATCCAACGATGCAATGTATCAGATTACATATGTTCGTCCTGTAACCGTAAACGCAGCAAATGCATTGGATTCCCTGTTTATGAACGGGAAGAAAATCTGCGGTGTAGGTGGTTCCGGTTATCTTGCCGTTAATGGTACTCTGCCTGATCCTGCACGTTACTTTACCGTTAAGGCTGGTACAAATCACCTTGTTGCTTATAACAAAGGTAATATTGTATATGAGCAGGATGTAGAACTCTCTACAAAACGTCAGAGAATCTTCATCTACGACCTTACCAAGGCTCCTATCATCCACGAAGAGACTGCTTATCCTTACAAGCCTCTCCATGCTGATGGTGCCAAGGCTGACGCAGAGACTTATGACACTGACTCCCTGATCAGGGTTCGTCTGTTCAACTTCTTCTTCGAGGATGCCAACACTCCTTATCCCAATAAGGTACAGTATCAGTGGAGTAACAACTCCGATGGTAACTACGTTATCGGTGACTGGCACAATGTTGGCGAGCCTATCGGCTTCGGTGAGGCTACCGAGTATGCAGAAGTAGTTATTCACAAGAGTGTATACAACAGCTCAGGTTACCAGACCATCCGCTACCGTTGCGTAGACGCTGCCGGTAATACCATTAAAAGGACTACCGACTACTGGTCAGGTTACATCGGACGTTGGGTTACCCATATCCTCCGTGGTTGCCGTACAGGTAGCCCCGCCGCTGGTTACTCTCAGTTGAACACTAATGTAAATATCTAAGTTTCAGCCATATATCATGAAGAAACTCTTTTTGATAGCAGCTGCAATGTTTATCGCTTTTCCCCTCTTTGGTCAGAAGATGACCAAAGAGGAGAAGAAAGCGGCAGCGCAGGCAGCTCATGACGCTGCAGTAGAGGCAATCCATGCCAAGGCTTTTGTTATCGTTCCTACGTCTTATCAGACCGTTGACGGTAATGTAGAGTCCCTGAATTCAAACGAGATTTTCCTGTCTTCAGAGGGAGATAAGCTTTATTCTCAGGGTATGATTGGCGGTACCGCTGCAGCTAATGTTGGCGAGGCTACTTCTTACGAAGTAAAAGAAGGTAAGAAGGGTGACGTGAAGATTTCACTCAAGGTTCTTGGTCGTTTCTGGAAGGGTTCTTATACCATCAAGATGAGCAAGGACAGTAACGAGTGCGATATCATGTACAACAGGCCTAATCAGCCTACCCTTAGGCTTACCGGAAACATTGTTCCGCTTGCCAAGGCTGATATCTTCAGACGTTCAAATCCTATGTAATCAGGATAAACCAAATAGAAATGAAGGCGACCTTTCCGGGTCGCCTTTTTTCATTATTTATGGTAGGAGGTAGGGTCCGGGGGGCTTGCGCACCCCCGCGCAAGGGTAGGGGGACGGGGCCCGTTGGATACAAGTTCCCGAAGGGGACGCAGGAGACAATGGGAGGGGCCGGAGTGAGCGAAGCGAACGAAGTTCCCCCGGTACCCTACACTCCTACCATAATTTAGAAAATGATGGGTTTACCGTCAGAGGTGAAGCCTTCGGCGGTAACTTTCAGGGAACTGTCGTAGCCTGGAGCGGCAAAGTAGAATTCCAGCGGCTGGCCGGCCTTGACGGTAGCCAGTGGATTCCAGTACAGGGTCTCCGTGATAGCAGGGAAGTTGGGGTCAAAAGCGGCATTCACAGCGCTGTAAACCATGGGAACAGAAGCGCCCTTAAAAGACAGAATCCTGTTACCCCTGCCAAGCTGAACACCGGCAAGATCGCCCTTGAAGGTTACAAAATTGGCCGCACCGGAATAGAAAGTCTCGCCAAAAGCATAATGATTCGGATAAATCTCTACATACTTGACAAGCATAGGATCCATCTCGTAAATAATGCTATGATCAGTAACCGGAACACCATCCAACAGAATAAGGCTGCCGGCAGCATGCCTGAAGGTCAGCAAACCTTTAACATCGGTAGTCTTCACATTCATGAACAGCTGATTCTTCTCGCGCTCTATATGAATGTCGTGAAGATACTCAATGAAAACCTCACGCATGGTAACAAAACGCGTGTAGTCATCCAGCACGTAACGGTTATTCCAGGGCCCCAGAAGATCCAGTTTACGCACCTTCAGCGCAGAATAAAGGGTATCGGCATCAAAAGCCTTCTCTATTTTGAGCGAAGCGTCAAGGGACGCAAGGCCCTCTTTCATGGCCGGATAAATCTGGAGCGACGGGATATAAGCGGCCTTGATTCCGGTAAAAGGACTCTCTATCTCTGCCTCAAAGGTGTCGGCCCGTCCGGACATGGAAATGATTGCAATATCCTTGTTGCCGTAAATGTTGTCTGTGTAGAAGGCTGTACGTCCGTCGGCCAGATGATGGCCTTTGTAGATATCTGACCGGCTGCCGGGGCTGGCAAGGAAAATGGCGGATGTGTCTGCCAGGCCCTTAAGGTGGGCGTAAACAATCTCTCCGTCGTATTCACCAGTAACATTATCCCGGTGCGTAGTGGGCTCGTTCCAAACAACCTTTTCCTGCATTCCAAGGGTGAAGTTGTTATAGTTGTCAAAGCCCTCGTCGTTCCAGACAGAAATGCTGATGGAAGCGTCTTTGTCAGAGGTAACGGTGCCTTTGTACAAGCCTTCCTCTACCTTTTCAAGATTAATCTTAAGACCGGAAGTCGGGGTGTGGCGCACCGTCAGACCCTCCGGCTTGCCATCGACTACCGTAACGGCATCTTTTTCACGAGCAGAAGAACCGGTATTGAAGATGCTTATCACCTTTGAAGTGGTGTTGAAGTCGTAAGCCTCTTCATTCTTGTTCACAGCAGTATAAGCTGCAATGCGATAGTTGCCTGTGGGAACGTCGGCCGGAATGTCAATGCTGCATCCGCCCCTGCCTGCCACAAGAGCCACTTTGCCCGTTGCAACAGTACCCTCGTTACCATAAACCTCTACATAAGCGATGCTGCTGAAGCTGGAGAACTCGCCCGGGGCCTGAAGGCAGAAGGCAGAGCACTTGATGCTTTCCCCGGCTGCATAATAGCTTCGGTCGGTTGTAAGCAGTGTCCTTTCACGCAACTGCCCCTCTTGTGCCAGGGCTCCCAGGCCCGTCAGGGCTGCCAATAATATGCTGATTATTCTTTTCATCTCTATTTAGTCAAATTAGGATCGTCTCTGTCCGGCCAGTCGCTGGGGAAGTCAATGGTGCCGCCAAAATACTGGCAGTCAGTACATTCTCTCCTTGCCCAGACGTATGTTCCGTATATAATTTCGCCTTTGGCATTGATAGCCTTACGCAGGGGGATATTACCCATTGAGTATGCAAAATACCAATCCGTAGCCGGGGGACAATAGTAAATGGCCTCGTCTCCGGGGTAATTGGGATCGTCATAATTGGGGTTGAAGTAGGTAAACTGCTTAAGCAGGTTATTTCGGACGTCGGACATCCTGTAGAAGCTCCTCTCCCTGAACCAATAAACCTTGGTTGCAACCTTGCTGGCGCCAACATAACCAAGAACCGGTCCGGTTCCGGTAGTGCGGTGAATATTGCCTTCCATGTTGCTGGGGATAGGGGTGAACAGGTCTCCGTCAACGTAGGAAATCTCTTCCAGGTTAGTCCAATACTCCTGGTATTCCTTGCTGGCAGAACCTACGTTTACGGTAAGGCGGTACAAGACTGATACCCTGTCGTCCGTATGGTCGATGGACAGAAGGTAGGCATTTACTATCTTGTTTTCTGAGTGGCTGGCTGCTGATACGGCCATTGTCCTGGTCGATCCCTTCTTCCAGCATCTGTAATAAGGATTCTCGAACCAGTGCTCTTCTACAATCTGATCTGTATCACGGTTATAGGTAAGATAGCAGTTCTGCAGGGCTGTATATTCCCATGCCTCGTCGTAGGTAATTGAGAAATAGGGGGAATAGTCAGAATGTGCGGTAACGCGGAAGTCAACGTACCTGCCGGAATACTGCCCGTAGGCAATGGAACCATCGTACTTGAAGCAGGACACGCTGTCTATTACCGGTGCGGGATAAACTGTAATCCAGTCACTGTCGAAGCTGCCCCTGTCGCCGGCGTCAATATGAAGCCTGTACTTCTTGTCCTGGCTGATTTCAGAGGTGTCGAAGTTCAGTTTTGCAGTGTTGGAGGGGGTATAAAGAGAACTGCTATGGGAAGAGGAAAAGTCATCCCATGAAGAATAGGGATTCTCAGGAACGCCCTGAATGCGGCTTCCGTCCTCAGATTCTATATAACCGCTTGCGGTTATTCCGCCGCTCTCAGTATTCTCTTTTCCGTCCAGGCGGGATGCCAGGGCGATGGATATGCTTGACGAACTGCCTGCAAGGATCTGTCCGTCTATAATTACAATATCGGTGTCGCTGGGAATATCGGCCTTGAATTCATAGGTGCACGATACTGCCATGACAGTCAGGCAAATGATGCTTAAATATTTGAATGTCAGCCGTTTCATCAGAACTTGATATTAATGTTAATGTAGGGGATCTGGGATGCAAAGACAGATACTTTGTAGCCCTTAGGAAGCTCGCTGTGAGCCATGGTGTAATAGACGGAGTACGCGTTCTTGCGTCCCGTAACGTTGTACACGCCCACGGTGAAGGACAGGTGCAGCAGATTCTTCAGGTAGTGGCTTGGCTCTATGTTCATTGCCAGGTCAAGACGGAAGTAATCCGGGATGCGGTACGCATTCCTGTCAGAGAAGGCCAGATATCTGCGGCCTCCTGATATGAAGGTTGCTACCGGCACGGTGATAGGCCTTCCGGTAGAGTAGTCGATATTGGCGGAGAGGCTGTACCTGTGGGTGAATTTGTAGTTTCCGGCAAGCTTGAAGTTGTGCGGCTTGTCGTGGGGAGCCTTGTACCATCGGCCTCCGTTGATCAGGCTGGCTGCTTGTTTGTCGACCTGCTGCATGAAGGCCCTTGAATAGGTGTACGATGCCCATCCGTTCAGCTTTCCTGAAGACTTGCGAACCATGAGCTCTGCTCCGTAAGAGCGGCTGCGGGTGCGGATCAGGTCGTCGTCCAGTTCAGGATTCATGATCAGCTGAGCACCTGACCTGTAGTCAAGAGTATTGTTGCTGCGTTTGTAATAGCCTTCTACTGAAACGTCTATACCGCTGTCCGATGTCCAGTACAGACCGCCTGCGGCCTGATAACCGTCCTGAGGCTTAATCTTTTCATTGGCCAGCGTCCAGGCATCCATCGGCGAAATGGTGGATGTGTTGGATATCATGTGGATGTTCTGGCGCATGCTGCTTATGCCCAACTTCGCGGACAGGTTGCCCTGGAAGGAGTATTTTGCCGATGCCCTGAATTCAGGGGCGAAGCGTATGGGAGCGCCGTCACGGCTCTTGTACAGTCCGAGTCTTACGCCGCCTTCCAGAGCCCATTTGTCGTTGAGCGTCCAGCTGTCACCGAAGTAAACGGCACCTTCAAGAGCGCTGATCCTATCCAATTTTCTGGCCTCTATCAGCGAATTGACGCCGTCAGGAGCAATGGTTCCGGGCTGAAGGTTGTAGTACTGGGCGTTAAGGCCGAAGCTCATAGTATGAGACTCGTTGTACAGATGCTTGAACTTGAGTTTCAGGAATTCCTGCTGGATGCCGTTCTTGTAAACGTAACCGTCAGGAGTGCCTTTTTCGTGGCCGTTCACCTTGCTTTCGTAGGAATCGAAGCCGCCCACAATCTCCATTGTCGTCTTCACTGACAGCAGGCTGCGCAGTTTTGCGGAAAGGTTAAGGTTGCTGTAGGCAAATGTGGTATCGTTGCTGAAAGAGAACTTGTCCCTGGACCAGTATCCGTTGATATACATGGTGTTAGTTGCATTTATCCTGTGGCTGATGCCGGCGTTGATGTCCATGAACGACGTTTTGCCGTCGTGGTAGTGGCTCTCGTCCGGAATAAGCTTCATAAGATAGTTGGAGTAGGTGGTTCGGCCACCCAGTACGAAGGATGTCTTTTCACCAATAGGGCCGTCAAGCTCTACGCGACTGGTAAGTACGCCGATGCCAAGTGAACCTTCTATCTTTTTCTTGTTTCCTTCGCGGGTGTGGATGTCCAGCACGGAAGAGATTCGGCCGCCGAATTCGGCAGGAATCGAGCTCTTGTACAGCTCCGCGTGCGAAATGACATCGGAGTTGAAGGCAGAGAAAAGGCCGAACAGGTGGTTCGGATTGTAAACGGTACCATCGTTCAGAAGGATAAGGTTCTGGTCTACGGAGCCGCCGCGCACATTGAAGCCGGAAGAGGCCTCGCCGACGGACTGGACGCCCGGCAGGGCCAGCACGGCCTTGATGATGTCGCCTTCGCCAAAGGCGGTGGGTATTTTTTTGATGCGCTCAATTTGGATCTTCTCAAGTCCCAGGCGCGCAGTCCTGTGGTTTGCCACGGACTCTGCGCTGACTGATGCGGCCTTAAGCGTAGTTACCTTTTCCTTCATGGTGACACCCAGACCGCCTTCTTCGTAAATGATAATGTCCAGATTGATGTCCTCCATGGGGTAGCCGCTGAAGTTAAGGGTGTTGCGTCCTGTCGGCAGGTACAGCTTCCAGAAGCCATAGGCGTCCGTAAGCGTGTAGGTGCTGGTATTGCCGTCGTAAACGGAGATTCCCACAAGGGGCTCTCCGCTTGAAGCATCCTTGACGTAACCATGGATGGTGGCCTTGCGTCCCTTTTTGTAGTTGCGCTCCTGGCCAATCTCGTAGGTCTTGTTCTGGTAAACCGCAGCCTGGCTTTCCTGCTGTACGCCGCTTTCTTTTACAGGCTTGCTGTCTGCCATGAACCAGGTGCCGGGAATAGAAGGCGAAACGCTACGGCCCCTTACAACAAAGAGGATTCCGTTGTATTCAGAGACGGTGTAGCCGCCTTCGCGCAGTTTGCCAAGGGCTTTCTCTGCAAAGTCCTCTTTACGGGCGTCAAGGCTGTAGAAACTATCGTCTTTCTCTGCGCCGGCAATGTGAATTCGGTTTCCGCTGACTGCACGTATCACTTTTACAAGCGAGTCTGCAGAAACCATCCTAACGGACAGTTCGTTCTGCGCAAAGGCGCCGAACGCTGCCGCAAGAAGCAATGCGGTTGTTACAATCAGCTTTTTCATTTTTGATCTTCTATTGATTTCATTACAGCTTTGCACCAAATATCAAGAGGAAGGTTGTCCCAGCGTCTTTCCTTGATCAGGCGCTTGATTGCCTTCTTCTGGGCCGGATACTTGTTCAAGATGAAGCTCTTCTTTTTAAAGCGCTCGACCTTGCCCTTGGCGTCCTTGTACCAGAAAGATTCGCGATGTTCAAAGAAGGTGAATATCTTGTTGTTGTAGTTCGGGTCTTCATAGCCGATCCTGTAGTAGCCGTTAATCTCAACAGACTCTCTCAGGGCCTTTGTAACCTGCTTGTAAACGCAGGCATCCCCCTCGTACACAACTTCGTAGAAGCCGGCCGGAACCTTGTCGTAGCCCATCGCCCTAAGGTTCACATATTTAACCTTGCCCATGGTGAACCATTCCACAAGGTCGCGGTCCAGCTCCCAAATCTGGATCCTGTTGGCATATCTTACATACAGGGCCTGCCTGTAGGCGTCGATATTCAGATTGATGTTGTCGTACGTTTTGCCACCGAAGCATACGCTGCCGGTGCGGAAACCCTTATTGTCGATATAGAAGGTTCCGTTAAAGCGGAAAGGGTAGTCCGGCATCAGTTTGCCCCTGAACAGCGGCAAATCCCAACCTGCAGCTTTCTGGTAGCCGTCAACCTCTGCCCGCTCCTGCCCGCTTGCGGCCGTGGGGCGCAGCAGTGCAAGAAAAGCCAGAAGAATAACGGCGGACTTGAATTTGATCATATATTAAAGGTAAGTTATTTCCATGTCGTAGCTCCACTGGGGGAAGTAAACGTTGCCGCCTTCCCACTCTACTTCTCCGCGCTGGAAGTCAACTGTCTCGCTTCGCGGGTAAGTCTTTGCCGGGAACAGATCCATGCCGAAGTCCTGGTTTACCACCATCCTGTAAGAGTCGATGCCTCCAAGGAAGAAGTAGTCGGCCTCTGGGTAAGCTTTAAGGTATTCGGGCGTTGCGTAAGGCGGCCGGCCGAAGCTCTGGTCAACCGGAACCCAGCCCACTCCCTGGAAGTAAAGCTCTGCCCAGTCGTGCATGTTCCACGCGCCGGGGTGCATCATGAAACCGCTCTGGAAGTGCCCGGGGATGCCTTTGTAACGGCACATGGTAAGGAAGGTCAGGGTAACCTGGCCGCAGTCTCCGTGCCCGTTTGCCAGCACGTATTCGGGTATGTTGTCCAGGGTTGAGTATTCGCGGGCCGATGCCCAGGGGAAGTTTCCGTCAATCCAGGTGAAGATGGCTTTTGCCTGAAGGTATGGATTGTCGATACCGGCCGTAAGGGAGTCGGCAATCTCTTTTAGGCGTGGAGTAAATACAATGTGCTTTTCACGCTCTGCGGTGTAGGTCTTGTACAGGGCCGTTGTTTTGTCATACGGCTGAACCCTGTCCTCCAGGTTACGGAAGTACTCTCCGTAGCTGGTGAATTCAAACTCTTCCGTAAAGGTGACGGGCTGGCCTTTGACTGCCGGAATCTCCATGTACAGCGTGCTGTGGCTGTAATTTTCCGGGGCGAACTTAATCAGTTCGGAATCTGTAGTCTCAGTAAAGAAGAGGTGATCCGATGCCGCTTTGGCCGTGGCCCTAATGAACTTGACATCCTTCTGGCGGTCGACGTCGGCCCTGGGATAGGGGAGCCAGCAGCGTACTGTCTTGCCGTCCGGCACTGCATCCGCATCCACCACAAGGGTGTATTTCACCCTCATGCGTTTTGGCGCGGCGATGGTGGCCTGTCCGCCACGGTCTGCGGTAGCCAGGACTTCCGGCAGGTTCTCTGCATCCACAACATATTCGCCGCTGAGGCCGGTGTTTTCGCCACCCTTGATGGCCTTGCACTCCTTGTCTATCCTGAACAGGTTGGGTGCGGCATTGCGGAAGTACATTGTCTTGCCGTCAATCTGCATGGATTCCAGTTTTCCTGAAGCTGTCCAGGCGTCAATCTGAGCGTCGGTTACATCGGGGATGTATTTTGTTATATATTCCTTTACTTCTTCGCGGGTGCGGCAGAAGTCTACGCCAAGCCTGTACTGGAGGTCTGCCTCCCATGAATACTGGTTATGGCCGCAGGAGACTGCGGCCATAACCATAAGTATTAGTGCCTTCTTCATACTGAATAAACACATAATTATTTGAAATACGTCTCTAAAGAAGTTGCAATCCAAGACCGGGAGCGTCAGAAAGTGTAATCCTGCCTTTTTCTACAACCATGCCTTTGAAACGGTCGTTGGCAATGAGCAGGTTTCCGTCAAGGTCTGCAAAGTCAACTACAGGGGAAATCTGTGCGGCTGCAGTAACTGCGCAAGAGGTCTCTGTCATACAGCCAACCATTACCTGCATGCCTTCTGCGCGGGCGTAGTTGGCCATCTTCCAGGCTTCGCGCATACCAGTACATTTCATAAGTTTAATGTTGATGCCGTGGTAAGCACCTTTGATTCTGGGAATATCCTTGAGTCTCTGGATGGCCTCGTCAGCATAGATGGGCAGCGGGCTGCGCTCCTTGAGCCATGCGGTCTCGTCCAGCATCTCCTTGGGCATAGGCTGCTCTACCATTACGATGCCGTGCTCCTTGAGCCAGAAGATCTCGTCCAGAGCCTTCTGTTTGTCTTTCCAACCCTGGTTTGCATCGACTGCGATAGGGAGGTCGGTCACCTTGCGGATGGTTTCAATCATCTCGTAGTCGTTATCAAGACCAACCTTTACCTTAATAATATTGAATTTGTCTGCGCATTCCTTTGTCTTTTCAAGCACAACCTCGGGGGTGTCGATTCCGATGGTGAAGGTTGTGTTGGGTGCCTTTGCTGCGTTGAGGCCCCAGATCTTCCACCAAGGCAGGCCGATGAGCTGGCCTACAAGGTCGTGAAGGGCGATATCGACTGCTGCTTTTGCTGCTCCGTCACCCTCTGACAGGCTGTCTACATATGTAAGGATGTCGTCAATCTGGAAGGGGTCGCTGAACTGCTCCAGATCTACCTTTGCAAGGAAGTTTTCTACGCTTTCGTAGGTCTGGCCAAGATAAGGGGGCATTGAGGCCTCGCCGTAACCGGTGTATCCGTCGTATTCGATTTTAACCTGGATGTCCGGGGTGGTGGTGCGGGAATATGAAGCAACTGTGAAAACGTGGGCGAGCTTGAGCTCGTAGCGCTCCCAGCTGAGTTTCATCCTGGCTATGCCGCCAACCTTGTAGGCGCGGGGTTTGTTTTCTTCTTTTTTACCGCAGGCGGCTGCAGTGCCCATAACGGCTGCTCCGGCTGTTGCCAGTGCTGCTGTCCTAAGAAAGTCTCTCCTGTGGATATATAAGTGAGTGTTAAGTTGTTTCCAGT
>R24__coassemble_1313_pt1 | contig 13525 bp, 5 predicted proteins | sample R24__metabat2_low_PE_050 | metagenome-assembled genome bin R24 | reverse complement strand
CACCCGTTAAAATGGAGGATGGCTCCCCCGCCGACATACTTCACCTAAGCGGCACTATGTACCGCGTTGCTCCACTCGCCCAGGCAGGAGACACAATGCGTCTTGTTTATGAAGCCAAAGCGCTTGTAAATCAATGCCGTGCACCTGAAGGCTTCTATCTTCAGAAGAAAGGAGAAAAGCCCGTTCCCGTCGATGTAAAATACATCTTCCTGCCGGCAGAAGAGAAGCATTCATTTGAATATAAGCCCGTTGCCGTAAACGCCTACGACATTATTCCGCGACTCAAGTCTGTCGTTCCGGCAGAAGGCAGCACCGCCCTAGCCGATGTTGCTCCAGTCGAGCCAAAACTTGTGGACGGACAGATGCCCGGATGGTACAGGATCACAATTGACGGAAAAGTATCCATTGAGGCCGCAGATCAGGACGGAGCATACTATGCATCCCTAACACTTGACAACATCCGCCGCAATGCGGCAGGCAAGGCCGTACCCAACGCAGTGGTAACAGACTGGCCGGATATGCCCTACAGGGGTCTTATGCTGGACGTCAGCCGCAACTTTACCACCAAGAACAACCTATTGAAGCTTATAGACATACTTGCCCACTATAAGGTAAACTTCCTGCACCTTCATCTTGGAGATGACGAGGGCTGGAGGGTAGAAATCGACGCCCTGCCGGAGCTTACCGCTTACGGCGCCTACCGCGGCATTCCCGTACTTAACGACGACGGCTCATTTACAGAGCCGGACGCACTGCAACTGACCTACTGCACCACTCCGGACCGTAATGACACCGCAACTTCCGGCAACGGATACTATTCCCACGCAGACTTCGTAGAGATTTTAAAGTACGCCGCAGAGCATCACATTAAGGTTATCCCGGAATTTGACACGCCCGGGCATTCAAGGGCAGCCATCAAGTCCATGGAGGTTCGTGCCGCACGCACCGGAGACGCCTACTGCCTTCTTTCAGAAGCGGCAGATACATCCAAATACGTATCGGTACAGGACTATACTGACAATGCCATTAATGTGGCCCTGCCCAGTACATACAAGTTCATAGAGACCGTATTCGACGGCATTATCGCCCTTTACAAAGAGGCCGGCGTGCCGCTTGAGGCCATCCACGTTGGTGGCGACGAGGTTCCGGACGGAGCCTGGCTTGGCTCCCCCGCCTGCCGTAAGCTTATGGCGGACAATGGCTGGACAGACCCTACCCGTCTTAAGGACTACTTTATAAGCAAGGTGCTTGACATAGCTATAAACAAGGGCGTAAAGCTTGCCGGATGGCAGGAAGTAGCCCAGCACCTTGAGCCGGAAACCTTCAACAAGCTTAAGGCGAACCTGTTCATGATCAACCTTTGGGCAGTGTCCCGCGGCCGCGTAGAGCAGGCATACACCCTTGCCAACGACGGCGTGCCCGTTGTGCTTTCAAACGCGTCGCACAACTATTTTGACATGGCCTACAACAACAGCAAGCTGGAGCGCGGCCATTCATGGTCCGGCTATGTAAGCGAGAAAACATCCTTCTCTTTCCTGCCTTACTCAATCAATTGCAAAACAAAGCTTTCGGCACAGGGCAAACGCTATCTCCTGGGCGTCCAGGGCCAGCTTTGGACAGAAACCATCCGTAACTTTGACCATGTAACCTATTACATATTCCCCAAGGCCGCAGGCCTCTTTGAACGCGGCTGGAACGCCGCTCCGGAGTGGTCCGGCACAGAAGATGAAGCTTTTGAAACCGACTTTGACAAGTTCTTCAGCATCATCGTACAAAACGAATATCCTTACTACGACAGCATAGGAATCACATATCACAAAAACTAATATGCACAAACTTCTTATTATATCGGACTTTACCGAATCCTTCCCGCACAAGCTGCTTAAAGGAATAATGAGATATACCCGGGACACAAAGCCCTGGGCCATAATCCGCATGCCTCCTGAATACAAGAAGAAATTCGGCATTGAAGGAGTCCTGGAACTCATCTCCAAGAATGGGGTGGACGCCGTTATTGGCCAGTTCGAAGAAGACGAAGATGTGGGCCTGTTCGCCAAGAACGGCATCGTCGTCGTGGCCCAGGACTATAAGAAAAGATTCAAGAGTATTCCCAACATCACCGGTGATTATAAAGCCCAGGGGCGCATGGCAGCAAGGTACTATCTGGACAGAGGCTTCAAAAACTTCGGCTTCTTCGGCTTCAAGGACGTATGCTGGTCCGACGAGCGCCTGGAAGGCTTCCGCAGCGAGATAGAGGCTGCCGGCTACGGAAAGTCCCTTTATTCCTATACCCTCCAGACCCTTGACAAGCTGTGGATATATGAAAAAGACCAGCTTGACTCGTGGCTTCACGCCATTCCAAAGCCTATCGGCATCATGGCCTGCGACGACAACCAGGGTTCCAATCTTATCGCTGCCTGCAACATCAGGGACGTAAAGGTCCCGTCAGAAGTGTCCATTTTAGGAGTGGATAACGACGACGTCCTTTGCTCCATGCTGAGCGCACCTCTTTCCAGCATCCAGGTCGATATAGAAGACGGAGGATATCGAACCGCACAATTAATAGACAAGATGGTCCTGAACCCCGACGCCCCGGCAGAGGATATCGTGCTGCACCCGGTAAAGATTGTGGGCCGCCTTTCTACGGCCGCATACGCCACACAGGACGTCCAGATCCAGAAAGCGGTGCAATTCATACACCAAAACTACACCAGAAAGATATCCGTCAACGATATCATGGAAGAGATAGCCCTGTCCCGCCGCCTTTTGGAAAGAAGGTTCAAGGACGTTACCGGCCAGACCCTCTACCAGTATATTACGGATCTTAGGATAAGACGCTTTGCAGAGCTTCTGGTTGATACCGACGAGCAGATAATTGGCATTGCCATGTCCCTGGGAGAAAGTGACACCAAGAGCATTTCAAGGCGCTTCAAGCAGCTTTACCACTGCTCTCCCAGCGAATACAGAGAAAAACATCAAAAGAAAAACATACAATGACAAAACGCATTCTTTTGGCCACAGCAGCTTTTGTGGCAGCCCTTTTCTGTGCAAGTGCACAGCAGTACGACATTATGCAGCAGTTGCAGGACCATCCGGAATACCTGGACGGAACAGATTATCTCTGCCCCACCGGTCCCGTGGCCCTTACTCCTGCACCGGAGGGCTACAAGGCCTTCTATCTTAGCCACTACGGCCGCCACGGAGCCCGTTACGCCTGGCAGAGCGACCTGTACGACAAGATTCACAAGAAGCTTCAGAAGGGCCTGGATGCCGACAATCTTACAGAGCTTGGCAAAGACTTCAGGGAGCGCTTTGAAAAGCTGTATCCGGACGTTCGCTACCGTGTAGGAGACCTCTCCCGCAAAGGCTGGCAGCAGCAGCACGACCTTGCCGCCCGCATGTACGCCAACTTCCCGGAGATCTTCCCGGACGGTGCAAAGGTCCGCGCCTGGACATCAACCTCTACCCGTTGCGTAATGACCATGTCTTCTTTCTGCCTTGGTCTTAAAGAGCAGAACCCCAAGCTGGACATCTTCGAGTATTTTGGAAAGTACTACCTTCCCGCCATCCTTCCCCAGGATAAGAGCAACCCCTTCAGGGACGAAAACTTCAAGGAGACAGCCCCTTCCTTTGACGAGACCTGGGAGCAGTACATCGCCCGTACAATAGATTCCAAGGCCATTCTGGCCCGTATTTTCAAAGATCCGGACCAGACCGTAAAAGAGAAGGATCAGTGGGACTTGGTTTCTTATCTCTACTTCTTGGCCAACGGAATGAAGAGCCTTGATACGGACATCGAGTTCTATGACATCTTCACCCCCGAAGAGCGCGTCAACCTTTGGAAGATAGACAACTTCCAGTTCTATTGGTACGCATGGAAAACTCATCTTGGCTACAGGTCCATCCTGGACGACATCATTGCCAAGGCCGACGACCGCATTGCCCATGGCTGCACCGGCGCAGATTTAAGGTTCGGCCACGACTACACCATCATGCCTCTGTTCATGCTTCTTGATGTCGATGGTCTTGGCCACGACGTGCAGAAGGCTGACGATCTTCCTATCTGGTGCCAGCTTCACAAGGTGCCGATGGGCGCAAATATCCACTTTGTTTTCTATAAGAGCGAGAATAGCCCCAAAATACTGTTCAAGGTGCTTTTGAACGGTCAGGAAGCCCGCCTTCCCATTGAGACTGCAAACTGGCCCTACTACGACTGGGATACCTTCAAAGACGCTTACAAAAAGTAATGGCCCTATCAACAATTATCTCCGAATAACAACAAAAAAGCTGGCTTTTCGGCCAGCTTTTTTTGTGGGAGCAGAGGGAGTCGAACCCCCGACCCTCTGCTTGTAAGGCAGATGCTCTAAACCAACTGAGCTATGCTCCCAAGCATCCCTTATCGAAAGGGATTGCAAAGATACGACCGAAATTTGAAATTCCAAATATTTTTTAAAAAAATTTCAAAAAATCGTCAATTTTTCACCTTTACGGGGCCTTTAAAGCCATCATTGGCCCTGTAATGCGGGGCGTAAAGGGATTCAATGACAGGTACGCCGCAGGCAAAGGTACCGGTCTGGGTAACAAAGAACTCTTCCCTAATCTCGCTGCTTTCTTCTGCCATCGAATCAAAGAAGTAGTCTGTGTAGGATGTGCGTACGTCCCTATAGCCCTGGAAGCGGCGCCACCAGCCCATGCGGCCGGACAGCTGGTCAACCGGACGAAGCGTTGCCTCACGGGGAACCCTTACGCGCACAAAGCTGCGGTTCTCTGCGTTGTATATCTTGTAAAGGGCTACTATCTTTTCTCCCTTTTTGATGGGGTCTCCAAGACTCAGTTCCTGATTTGTTATAGACCCGTCAGCCTTAACGACCTCTTTATAGAAACTTCTTGCGATAGTGAAACCATTGCCGGCAGCGACAATCTCTTCCAACGGCTTGCGGTAGGTTTTGCTTACCGTAAGCACCTTTGTTTCAAGCACTTCCTTGCTTCCGTCAAGGATGCAGGCGATGGCGTCCACAAAGTCAGGAGTTACGTCCCAGTGCTGAGTCTCTTTCTGAAGCATCAGCCACAGGCGGATGCCGTCCGCAACTTCCGGCAGCAGGGCTGCCAGCTGGGCATGGGCATAGGCCTCGGTCTCCAGAAGACCGCGCCAAGGCATTACGGCATTGGGATAGTAGATGCCGCCGTCGCGATGCTTGACGGCGTATTCCAGCAGCGAGGCCACATCCGCCTTCATTGACTCCTCAATCTTGGCAGACTTCTTTATGCCCCAGGCCTTGGCCAGCGCCAATCCTTCTTCCGATGCCAGCAGCAGGCGAAGAGTATTTAGCCTGCGGGCCTTGGCCATAATGTAGCCGTTAAGGCCACGCGCCTTTGCAGGAACCAGATACTCTTTCGCGTCCTTTTTGAAGCGGGCGAATATCTTAGATGCGTTTTTATCGGACGAAGCCGGGGCGACAAAAGCAACATCGGCATAAAGCGAGCGCACATACATATACTGTGCATCGGAGAGGGCGCCGCACCAGAATGGCAAATCTTCGGAGAAGTGATTGTTGTCAAGGTACTTGACAGCGGAGGAGAGAGATTTCTCGACTTCGCTCGAAATGACAGGGGAGGAGGCATTCTTCATTTTGTAGAACCGCTCCAAGACAATGGCCGTGAGAACCGGCGAAGAGCTGAACTCCTTGAACCAGGCAAAGCCGCCGTCAGGGTTCTGCAGAGCCAGGATGTCCTTGAGGAGAGATTGCCGGTCGTGGCCGGCAATGACAGCGTCAGGCAGTGCAACGTCATGCCCGACATCGTCAGGCCCTGCAACGTCAGGCCCGGCAGCGTCAGGCCCGGCAGCGTCATGCCCGGCAACGTCAGGCCCAGCAACGTCATGCCCGGCCTGACCGGGCATCCCGGCCAGGACAGTACGGACATACAGGGCCTCCGTGAGGCTAAGCACATCCTTTCCCGGATCCTGAAGCTTCTGCTGCAGGGCCTCGCGCACCATATCAAGGACCGAAATCTCCTTATACTCCGCGCCATAATGCGTAGTTCCGGTAAAGCGGCCGCGAAGCTCGTTCAGGAGGGCTTCCTTATCCATTCCGGCAAGAAGTACTGCCGAGTGAGCCTCGGTTATAGTCTGGGCGCGCTCAAGCATGGGCACCTTGAAGAACATCGCATCCGATGTGCCATTTTCCGCCTTGAAGGAAACCAGTATATATAGAGATTTTTCGCTTTCGCCTAGAGATTTTTCGCTTTCGCTCAAAATGACAGGGAGGTCAAAGTCTTTGGAGAATACGCCTCCGGCCGGAACAACAGCATCCACTACCCTGCTGGACAGGGGCTTGCTGTTACCGTAGTCCGGATTGTCAAAGGTATAAACCGTCAGCTTGCCGGGGATATTGTCCTCTGCCAAAGAGGATACCGTGGCCGCAAGGGTGAACTTATCTCCGCACACAAGGTACTCCGGCTTAAGCACATCCACCTTCACGGGCAGAGTAACCTTCAATTCCTTCTTAATCAGGTTGTTACGCACATCCTTATCATGAGCGAAGACTGCCACATAGTAGGTGGACAGCTTGTCCGATGCCTTGAAGGTAAAGCGAATCTTTCCTTCCGCATCGGCCTTCAGGAATGGCTCGAAGTAAAGAGCCTCTGAGAAGTCTTCGCGCGGGGAAACAATCTCAGGTTCGTCTGGCATTTCATAATCATACGCATTCGTAATAGCAACCCCGGCGACCCTACCTTCAATCCCCTCGGCAGCATTGACATCAACACTCTTATTTGAAACGCCGTAAGCCACAACGGCTTCTAGCGCCAGTTCTTCTACAGAATCTTCCAGCACAGGAATGCCTCTGTAATAAAAAGTATTGGGTTCCTCAACAGCAGTCCTGACAGAAGCACTCTCCGCCTTGACCGCCTGCCTGTAAAACCTGTCCCACCGGTTACGGAAAATAGCATCAGTAGCCTTGTCCCAAACAGAGGCGACAGCTTCCGCGCCGGGGCGGGTGCTCAGTTCCACGGTAACATCGGCACCGGGACGGCTTTCTTCACTTAACCGCACTACCTCAAGTGGCAGGGACACATCTTCAATTTCATGATAATAATCAGCGGACAATCTGTTCACGCTGTAATCATTGAAGAAAACCATGTTAAGAGAGACATCATCCCCAAACGAATCAGGATATGCAATGCGGAAATCCTTCACGCTGCCCTTTGGCACAAAGACCAGACCTGACCAAAGGAGTTTCTTCTGCGCTCCGTAAAGCTCTGCGGCAGCCCAAATAGGATGCTTGCCTCCGCCAAGGCGGAAGACTATATCTTCTCCCCTTTTAATCTTTTCCTCTCCCTTACAGAAGATATATTTTACGCCCTCCGGAGCATCTTTACCGCCGGAATACTTTACAAAAGAGATACTGGTATTGGCAAGACGGTTATAACGGTCTTGCTTTGTATCTTCTACCCTTAGTTCATACTCTCCGTCCGGAACAGCAAACATATCCACCTCCAAGGGCTCTCCGGTAACTGACTCCCCGGCAGAAAGTACCTTTTTACCATCCGTACCCACGGCGCTAAGGGTAAACTTGTACCTGGCCGCCTCTACCGGAAGTCCGTTGCTGGTAATCTTCACATCAAAGAATGCCGATTCGCCTGTAAAAGCTACAGACTCGCCGGCATAAATATTCTTGTCAACATTCAATAGCTCGGCGCGAATGCGTCTGGTTCCGTCCACATTCAACGATGTCTTGAATTCAAGGGTTTCACCGGTAGCATCGGTAACATGGACTGTAATCCCATGATAACGTGACTGCGCAACGAATTGGATGTCAAATACACCGTCGGCATCAGGAGCGAGTTCTCCCTTACCCAAGACATCACCATAAGACATTATGGTATAGGAGACCTTGGCATCGGAGAGCTTATGGCCGGAATAGCTCTGAAGGGTGCCTTTCACATGAACTGTATCTCCAGGGAACACGGCAGTCTTCTGCTCTTCGAACTTGCATTCGTAAGACGGCAGCACATAGTCTCCGTAATAGAAATACCCATTTGCGACAACGTATTTATTATAATCGGCGCGAACCGTATATCTGCCGCTCTTGGCATCATCTGGCAATCGCAGTTCTACGGCGGCAGAGCCAAGGTTTGTAATGGTTACTGTAGTATCTACAAGCTCTTCCCATGAAGGATCAGATATGGTCACATCCAGTTCCTCGCCCTCTTTCAACAGTTCATAACTCCCGTCCTTAAGGCATTTGAAGGCTATAATCTTGCACTTTATAACATCCCCAAAGCGGAAGGTCGCGGTATTAAGATAAATGCCGCCATTGTAAACGTCTTCATTGCCATGATTGTACTCATAATAGTAAAGGTCCGGGCTGCGACGCATAAGACCTGCCGCATCCTTGCCACGCACATAGACTTCATGCTTTCCGGGTTTATATTCTGCGGCGATAGATTCCGGGATTGGAGTAAAGCCGTCGATGGTTTTTACATTTGCGGTGCGTACAACCTTATCATCTTCTGACAGAACGAACTCAACCTCCTTCAGGGGCATGCCGGTCTTTGCGTTTGTAGCAAAGAATCCGAAGCCGGCATCCGCCTTCCTGTAGGCCATGGCATAGGAGTAACGGGAAAGAGTGTTCTCGCCAGGATATTTGACGGCCGGGTTGGATGCCTTTACAAGGAAGCATCCGTCACCAAGATCAGGAAGCTTAACTGTCAGAGTATCATATACATAATATCGATTCGCGGTATTGGTCAGCTCCTGCTTATACAGGACTTTACCATTCTTTTTTGGTTCTTCTATGGTCAAGGTCACAGACTTAAGGTTCCTGACCGATATTGTAGCTTTGTCCGGATACGAAAACAGAATGATAGCCTTTGAATCCAGCTCTTCAAATATTTCTTTAAACGTGGTCAGCTTTGAGACAAGTTTTTTCTCTTTGCCGACGTACGTAACGCGAGTCACGTTAAGGCGGGCTGCCTCTTCACGAAGCTCTTTAAACTGTTGCGGAGTAGCGTTTTTATTCTTCTGCAGCTCCTGTAATCTATCATAAAGAAGCGCGGCTTTAGGGTACAGGCTTACAGCCTTTCCTTCACAAAGGCCGGCTGCAGAATTCATGGCCTCTTCCCATTTGTCCGAGCCGGAGATCAGCCGCGTTGCAGTCAGATAGCGGAAATACGGCAAGCATGGATATTCGCTTATCATGCCCTCCAGGCTCTTCCGGGCCTCATTTCTTATCTTGCTGTTATTACCAAGGAAAACGGTCCACAAGGAATACTCGTAGTCGTCCTTAATATAATCCGGCAAGTACTCGCTAAGGCAGTCTTTCACCCTGTAGTCGTCCTTATAGAACTCCTTATTATTATGGTCCTTAAGATGCCCGGCATTCTTGACGGCATAGTTAAATGCCTCTTCATCTGACTTATAATTAAGCAGATACGTAAACGGCACCACGGCATCAGGAAAGGCCATCGCCTCAGTGCGAAGCGTAGTGTTCACAGAGTCGCGAAGTTTCCAGTTGCGGCTTATGGCTACGTCTGTGTACGTTCTGGCTGCATCCCAGAAATCCCAGGCAAGCGACTTTTCCTTAGCCTGTGCCTTGATTTTAGTCAGTACAGCAAGCTGAGTCTGGGGACGATCAGCATCTTTGGCAGCGTAGTATTCTTTCCAAAGCGCCACCAGCTGATGTCCGCTCTTGTCTTTCTCCGGAGCCTGGGCCCCGCTGGCATTACCCAAACAAACAAAAAAAGCCGCAACAATGGCGGCAAGTTTAACCATGGTTTTCATAGCCTGTATCTTTTATTGCCGGAACAGCTTCTGCTACTGCAAAAGTACTGCCACCAATGTAAATCAACGGTTTATTGTATGCCGATGCTTCCCTGAATGCCTCCTGCACCGCCTCTTTTACCGAGTCGATTGCCATCGCCCGAGGATGGGACATCTGTCCCGTTGATACTTCTTTCAGGAAAAGATCCTTAATCTTTGCAGCGGGCAGAGCTCGCTTACCCTTAGGCGTAGTAAAAATGTAACGCGCACGGCGGGGCATAAGCGGTAAAATCGCACTTAAATTCTTGTCTGCCATAACCGCGTAAACAATTATCAGACAGTCATATCCATCCCTTTCCACCATCCGCTCAAGCTGTGCGAAATTATGACTCAGGGCATGGGCGTTATGGCCAATATCGCAAATTGTCATTGGCCTGCGGCAGAGCATCTCCCAGCGGCCATGGAAATCCATCCGGTCCGCAGTATTGGCAATAGCCCCCTCCACCACATCATCTTCTTGGATATCAAGTATTTGAAGGGCGGTCAGAACAGTTTCAAGATTGTACTGCTGGCATTCGCCCTGAAGATCCATTCGCTCTGCAAGAGCGGCGTGCCCCGGGGCGGGAGCAAAGGTAAGGGGCGAACCGCAGCCGGCGGCAACCTGGCGGAAGACAGGCTCTGTCTCCGGACGGCGCTCCCCTATTACAACGGGAACTCCGGGCTGTATGATACCGGCCTTCTCATAGGCTATCTTTTCCAGGGTATCCGCCTAAAGATCGCTGTGATCAAGCCCTATAGAAGTAATTATGCTAAGCTGAGGAATAATGACATTGGTGCTGTCCAGGCGGCCGCCAAGGCCAACCTCTATTACAGCCCAGTCCGCCTTGCTGTCTGCAAACCACTTGAAGGCAAGGCCGGTTGTAATTTCAAAGAAAGAAAGCTCCAGGCGCTCAAATTCCGGCTTCCATTTTTTAAGGAATTCCCCCACGTACTCTTTAGGAACAAGGTCCTTCCCGATGCGCATCCTTTCCCTGAAATCCAGGATATGAGGAGAGGTATAAAGACCTGTCTTATAGCCTTTTGCACCAAGTACCGATGCCAGCATGTTGCACACCGACCCCTTGCCGTTGGTGCCGGCCACATGAATGCATTTGAACTCATTTTGCGGCTGCCCCAACAGGGCCAGGAAAGCCTGCATACGCTCCAGGCCCGGCTTGTATGCATCGCCGGAGAAACCGGTATTCTGCACGGAAGGAAACCGAACAAAAATGTCGTCCAGAAGTTCTTTATACTCTAAATCGCTCATAATTCTTTGAATTCAGCCCAAAAATACTTATTTTTGAGGACAAATGAAAGAAAAATGACCAAGCAAGCATCTGCACTAGACTCCTTTTACATTATTGACGGACGGGAAACAGAAGCCTCCCCTCGCGAGATTCTTTCCGTCGTGTATGAAGGTGCGCCCTTACAGTCCACCTCACCCGAAGAGGACATTATAGACGAGAGTGCAGACCCCCAGCCTGCAAACGATGCTTTTGACCCGCTCTTGGCCAAGGCCTATGCAGATGCCGTCGCAAACACAAGCAGGGGCAGTTTCCCCTTCTCTTACAGCGGCTCCCTTAGCCGCCTTGCGGTAGCAAAGGCCCTGCTGCAGGTTCTGTTTCACGACGGTAGCTTCAAGCTTGGAGACCTTCGCGGCAAAGCCGTATGGCATTGGAACGAGAGCCCGGCCTGCAGCATGGCAGCCTTCTACGAGTCCGTTTCCTGGGCCTGCGAATACATCGACGCCCTTGGCATAAAGCTCTACGGCTACCAATACTCCCCATCGGACCGGAACAGCCTTGATATTGTTTTTGACAAAGTTGCATCGTCCGCTCAGGATGAGGCTCTTTTTGACGAGAGTCCTTTCATTTCCCACGATGCACACATCGGCCCGGCTCTCAAATGCCCCGCCAAAGCCTTGGCAGCAAAAGGAGACTGGATTGTTTACATACCCTTCGACACCTGTAAGTACCGCCTTGGCGGCTCGCTGCTGTCGCAGGCTACCGGCAAAGACGGCGGAAAGTCACCGGACGTGACGGATGCAGACTATTTCATTGATTGCTACGAGGTTGTTCGTGAGCTGATAGAAGACGGAATCGCCGTAGCAGGCGTTCCCGTAGCAGACGGCGGCCTGATGCCGGCCCTGTCATCCTTCACTGCCGGACAGGCCTTCAAGGCAGACATCGCCAGCGTAATGCGCGCCTGCGAAGAAACAGATCTTATTAAACTTCTGTTTGCAGAAATCCCCGGCGTACTTATTCAGATTAAGGATTTTGACTTTGATTACCTGGATGCGGAACTGCTGCTTCAGGATGTCGCCTATTACCCGCTGGGCCAGCTTTCCGGGACAGAAGGTCCCCTGGAGCTGGAGACCCGCACAGGCTCTGCCCTAAAAGGCATCCTGGTTTCCCTGATGGACAGTGCATCGGAAGGTGAAGATTAAACAAGGAACTGATAACCAAATATTCATATGGCTAAAATATTTGTTTTAGACACTAACATCGTCCTGCATGACTACCGGGCCATCCGCAAGTTTCAGGACAACGATATTGTAATTCCCATTGCCGTAATAGAAGAGCTGGACAAGTTCAAGAAGGGCAACGACGCCCTTAGCTACAATGCCCGCGGCTTCATGAGGGAGATTGACAAACTCACCAACGGCAAGATGTTCGGCACCGACGGCGTTCCGATAGGCAAGAACCTCGGCAAAATAAAAATCGAGCCGAACCACCCCTTCCCCGATGCCCTTAAAGACCTGTTCAAGGACGACATTCAGGACCACCGTATCCTGGCCACGGCCATTTGGGTACGCGACAACCACAAGGGCCGCTTCACCGCTCTTGTGACCAAGGACATCAACCTTCGAATGAAGGCCAAGGCCGCCGGAATGGAAGCTCAGGACTATTTGACTGACAAGATTCAGGACGAAAGGGTTGAATTCACCCAAAAAGAGGTGGTTGTGCTGGATAAGGCGCCGGCAGAGGCGGTGGCAAAAATTGCCTACGGGCAGGATAATTCAGCCCCGTGGCAGGATCTGGTAAAGCAGAAACCCTATCCCAACCAGCTCTTCAAAATGCAGAAGGACGGGGATACCATCTGCGCCCGTTATGATGCTGACCGCGACCGCATCGGCCTTGTGCGCAAGCGTGAGGTGTACGGCATCAAGCCCCGTAACGACGAGCAAAAGTTTGCAATCGATGCCTGCCTTAATCCGGACATCAAACTGGTATCGCTGACCGGAGGTGCAGGTACCGGAAAGACGCTGATTGCACTGGCATCGGCTCTGGAACAGATTAACAAATACGACCAAATCATACTTACCCGTCCGACGGTAATACTTGGAAATCAGGAAATTGGCTTCCTGCCGGGGGACGAAAAGTCAAAGATGACGCCCTTCCTTCAGCCGCTCATGGACAACCTTAACGTAATTAAGGCTCAATACCGTCCGTCCAGCAAGGAGGCACAGCGCATAGAGGGTTTCCTGAAAGACGAGAAGCTGCTCATCTCTCCCCTTGCCTACATCCGCGGCCGCAGCCTTGGCAACGTATATTTTATTATTGACGAGGCCCAGAACCTTACCCCTCACGAGGTTAAGACAATCATCACCCGTGCCGGCGAGGGTACCAAGATGGTGTTTACCGGAGATATCTTCCAGATAGACCAGCCTTACCTGGACCAGTGGAGCACCGGACTTACGCATCTTGGAGAGAAGATGCCCGGCCA
>R24__coassemble_1270_pt1 | contig 14012 bp, 16 predicted proteins | sample R24__metabat2_low_PE_050 | metagenome-assembled genome bin R24 | reverse complement strand
GTCTTTAGTTGATCCGTCCATCGGAAAGATTGAATATGAAAAAATAAAGAAATAATTATTGTGATTATGAAAAAGGTATTATTCTCTTTCTTCCTTGCTTTGACATATTGTTTCTTGGCTAATGCCCAAATAATAGAGACCTCGGATTTATCCGTAAAAGAAGATTGTTTTGGTAAATGGAGAGTGGCGGTTCAAGCCGGTCCTGGTTTCAGAATAGGAAAGGTGCAATCTGGACTAGGTGCAGATATGGATAGCTTTTTAAGGAAGCTTAAGAAAGGATATTCATTGAGTGCCGATGTCACTTACTACTTTCTTAATGTGTTTGGCGTTGGATTCAAGGCTCAGAATTATCATGCATCAAATAGTGCCAATGTGCAGATTCAGTATAATTCTGGAGAAAGATGGATTGGTACCATGACAGATAAAATTGATATTTCTTTTCTTGGTCCATTTGCTTCATATCGGTGGCAGATTAATAAACACTCTATCATCTTAGGTTCCGGACTGGGATATCTTCACTACAAAGACAAGTCTTATATTGGCAAATCTGTCAGCGTAAATGGTGGTACACTTGGGCTTTTTTCTGAGTTGAATTACGATTATTCATTTACAAATAGGCTAGCATTTGGAGTTTCAGTTTCATTGATATCTGGATCATTATCTAGTGTTACAACAACTATAGATGGCAGTAGGCAGACGTCTGGAACAAATAGCGGCCAAAAGGAGAATATTTCAAACATTGCTATTTCGGCCGGCTTAAGATTGAACTTATAATTATGACTGGCGTCGCACTGCTGATAGCGTTTGTGGTTGCGATAGCAGCCATGATACTGCTGATTTCCAAGTTCAAGGTTCATCCCTTCCTTACCATAATGGGCATCTCCCTGCTGCTGGCAATAGTGGCAGGCCTGCCGTTACGGCAGATCCCCGGCATCATCGGCCAGGGCTTCTCCGGAACCTTCACCTCCATAGGAATTGTGATTGTGCTTGGAGCCTTCATAGGAGCAGTGCTTGAAAAGACAGGTGCAGCGCTTAAGCTGGCAGACATGGTGATTCGTGTAGTAGGTGAAAAACGCCCCGCACTAGCCATGGAACTCATGGGCTGGGTAGTATCAATCCCCGTCTTCTGCGACAGCGGATTTGTTATCCTGGACCCGATTCGCAAAGCCCTTGCAAAACGCACTGCGGCATCCAGCGTCACAATGACCATCTGCCTGTCTGCAGGCCTTTACATAGCCCACGTTTTCATTCCTCCCACCCCCGGACCGATAGCCGCCGCCCAAACCCTTGGCGCCGGCGAAAACTTGCTCCTGGTTATAGGAATTGGCGTTTTATGCTCAGTTTTCCCGCTTATCGCAGGCTACTTCTTTGCCCGCCACATCGGAAAAAAAGTTAAAAGCTCAGAAGATGTTAATGCGGCCGATGAAACCGTTGCCGAATCCTACGGCAAGCTTCTGGAAAGCTATGGCCGCCTGCCCTCAGGCCTTGCCTCCCTGGCGCCACTGGTGGTGCCGATAATCTTGATGGCCCTGTCCTCAGTTTCTGCAATGGCGGGCTGGAACGGCCAACTTGCAGAAATCTGTGCCTTCCTGGGCGCGCCCATAATAGCTTTGGCTGTAGGCGCCATCCTGGCTATAGGCCTCCTTTTCAGCGCAGGCAAAAAAGAAAGCTTCTATAATCTTACCAACGACACCCTTAAGACCGTCGGCCCCATACTTCTTGTAACCGCTGCCGGCGGCGTACTTGGAAAGGTAATAGCATCATCGAACCTTGTTGCCTTCATTACGGAGCATGCTGCAATTATGCAGAAGCTGGGCATTTTCTTCCCCTTCCTGCTGGCAGCCGTGCTCAAGAGCGCACAAGGCTCATCAACGGTAGCAATCACTACTACAGCAGGCATCGTAGCGCCACTGCTGGCCGTTTTGGGCTTCACTACGCCCGTAGATCTGGCCCTGGTAGTAATGGCAATTGGCGCAGGAGCAATGACTGTCTCCCACGCCAACGATTCCTATTTCTGGGTAGTAACAAACTTCGGAGGATTGACCCCTTCCGACGGTTACAAGTCCCACACCACCATGACACTGGTAATAGGCCTTGCCGCCATGGCGGAAATTCTACTGCTCAGTTTCCTTCTTTAAAAACTATACTTCAGCTTTACCCAATACTCTGAGTTATGGCGATAGACAGCAAACATGCCTTTATCGCCATGGAAGAGGTCGTATCCAATAATGGCGTGAAGCTGGGCGTATAACGGAAAGGCAAGAAAAATAAGAGTGGCAATTATGAACAGTTTTTTCATTTTTGTGTTGTTTTAAAAACTGTGCAAAAGTATGCCGAACCCTTTTTAGAGGCAATCCCTAATTGTTGGTATTTTGTTTTATGAGGACATTACAAAAAATGTGGTATTAAATGAAAGATAAATATCCCCATTTATTGCAACAAAACAGATTCGTATTCGTTATTATGGTGGAATTAGATAAAAATGAAGAAGAATTAAATAGACGAAGAAGATGAAAAGATTTCTAATTATTTTAAGTTGCATCATCAGCATCACTCCTCTTTTTGCAGCCAGACAGACAGAAGGTATTGTCTGCGGCTCCGTTCAGGATGCCTCCGGCGCGCCGCTTGGCTTCGCAACCGTTTATATCTCAAAAGCAGATAATACCATAGTCACAGGAGCAGCAAGTGACCAGAACGGACACTTCAAACTAAAAGCCGCAACAGGAAAATATACATTGACCGCATCCCTTATTGGTTATAAGGATGCGAAGTTCGACATCCAACTTGGAACCGGAACCCTTGAAATGGAACCCATCGTACTGGAAGAAGATTCACAGTTACTGGAAGGTGCCATGGTTCAGGTTGTACTGCCCAAAACCCAGGTGAAAGGCGATGCAATGCGTACCAATGTGGACGGAACCGTACTTGAAAAGGCAGGATCGGCAGCCGACGCCCTGAAGCGCGTGCCTACGCTGGAGGCTACCGATGAAGGTGCAATATCCGTCATGGGACGTGGCGATGCAGAGGTCTACATCAACGGCCGAAAGGTTCAGGATAAGAATGAACTGACCCGCCTGCGCTCTGACCAGATTCAGTATGTAGAGGTTATCCAGAACCCCGGTGCCCGTTATGCCGCATCTACCAAGGCCGTCGTACGCATCCGGCTGAAGAAGGCCAAGGGCGAGGGTATCAGCTTCCAGAACGTTGCCGGTGGCATATATCGGTATGGTTATACCGGCACCAACAATCTTGACGTTAACTATCGATTCGATGGTTTTGATGTAACCGCATCCTTCTGGGCCGGTCATTATGGCCATGCCAAGAGCTTCCAGGAGAACGACATGTTCTTCTATATAGACCAGAATGTCCTTGAGGGCATAACAAAACAGGAGTCCAAGAACGTGTGGAACGGCTGGTCTCCCCAGATCCAGATCAACTACATGGCCAATGCAAACCACAGCATGGGTGCATACTATAAATATGATCGTCACGCAAGCGGCGAATTCACCAGCAAGTTCTCTATGGACTGCTATGAAAACAAGATTTTTACCGAGCGCGCAGAAAGCGACATCACCCAGGGCGAAAGGTTCAAGAAGCACATCTTCAACGCATACTATAACGGAAGGGTTGGTAAGCTTGGCATCGACCTTAATGTGGATGGTTTGTTCGACGACACACAGGCTCCCGGCAAAACAATAGAGACTACACTTGTTTCCGGAGAGGAGCCTTCTACCAGAAACATAGAGAGCAATACCATCAGCGGCAATAGATTCTGGGCCAGCAAGCTCATATTCAGCTATCCCGTATTGGGCGGAAATCTTTCTGCAGGTGGAGAATATTCACATAATAAAAGAACCGACGCTTATACTAATTTTGCTTCTGAAACTCTGCCGGTAAAGGCTACCGACACCAAGATTAACGAATCTTCCGCATCTGCCTTCGTTGAATTCGGAAGGCCTGTCGGCAGGGTTTTCGTACAGCTTGGTCTGCGCTACGAGCACCTTTCCAACAATTATTACAACTTTGGAAAGCGTCAGGACGAGGTTTGCCGCGACTATGGCGACTGGTTCCCTACGGCGGCTGTGGCCTTCCCTGTAAGTGATGACATCCAGTTGTCGCTGTCTTATCGCAGGGACATCCAGAGGCCTTCATACAGCGAGCTGACCAGCTCTACCATCTACATCAACCGTTACAGCTACCAGAGCGGTAACCCTTACCTTAAACCTACTTATACCCACAGCCTTGTATTCAATGGCGTATATAAGAAGTTTAACCTGACGGTAGATTTCGCCCGCATCAAGGACGTTGCAACCCTTACCACCGAGGCCTTTCCTGGTTCAGAGGATCCTATGGTTTGCCTTATCCGTCCACTTAACAGCAAGGAGCCCTACAACAGGCTTGCCCTCATCCCCTCTTTCAGCCCTACGATCGGATGCTGGCATCCCTCCTGGATAGCTTATGTGGCCTTCCAGAACTATAAAACGCCTTGTGCCGATGGCTCTATCAAAACACTGCACCGTCCTGTCGCCGACCTTCGCTGGAACAATGACATAGCACTTTCTTCCGGACTTCGCTTTACGGCCAATGCGTCTTGGACTTCCAAAGGAGATTATGACAACTTCCGTCTTAACAAGACCCGCCTGAATACCGAGCTTGGCGTGCAGTACGACATCGACCTTCGCAAAATGGGCTCTCTTACCATCGATGCAAGATGCTATGATATCTTTAATACGAACAAGACTCATGCTACAATCTTCGGCCCCCGTGAGCTGAACTCACGTAATCCTGCTCGCAGGACTTTCTCTATAGACCTTACCTGGAAGTTCAACGAGGCCCGCAGTAAATATCGCGGCAGTGGTGCCGGCCAGAAGCAGAAAGCCAGAATGTAGGCATTTTAAGAATGTTTTTATACATTTGTACGGATTAACCGGATAGAATATGAAAAAAGCACTTATCGCCTTAATGGCTGTTGCATTGATGATTGGTTCTGCCTCCTTCAGTGGAGCGCAGGACCTTCCGTACTTCAAGAAACTTGTTAAAGACCTGAGCAGTAGTAAGTTCCAGGGCCGCGGCTATGCCCGCGACGGTGCCAATAAGGCAGGAAAGTACATTGCAAAGCAGTTTAAGAAAGCTGGTGTGGACGAGGTTACGGAGCAGCCTTTCACCATCGATATCAATACTTTCAGCGGCGCAATGGAAATGTATGCCGACGGCCGCAAGTTGGAGGCCGGAATAGAGTTTTCCATGAGGGAGTATTCTCCCGGCGTTAAGGGAGAATTCCCTGTGTATCATGTAGATACTCTTAACTACGATGCCAACAGGATGTATGAAGACCTGGCAAAGCCGGAATATGCCAATGCCATGGTTTGCGTAGATTTCTGGTTCAGCTATCGTCACGGAAAAGACTTCTCGCGCTTCCAGAAAGCCGGCGCCAGCACAAACGGAGGCCTGCTTTACACCTGGGCTGCACCTATCAAGTTCTTCAAGGCCTATGGCCACAGGGTAGTGGACAAACCCATAGTCTGGGTTACACCAGAGGCTATCGCCGGGGTTAAGCGCGTAAAGCTGAATGTAGATAACAAGTTCCTTAAGGACTACGGGCTCTTTAATGTAATTGCAAAGGTTGAGGGTGCCCGCCACGACAGTTGCTATGTTTTCACGGCTCACTACGACCACCTTGGAAATCTTGGCAAGAAAGTGTTCTACGGCGGTGCAAACGACAATGCGTCCGGAACTGCTACCATCATCACTCTGGCAGAGCATTATGCCAAGAACAGGCCTCAGTTCGATATGTATTTCATTGCCTTCTCCGGTGAGGATGCAAACCTCCGTGGTTCAAACTACTATGTGGAGCATCCGATTGTGCCGCTGGAGCAGATTAAGTTTGCCTTCAACATTGATATGATTGGCGACGACAACCCTGCCATCTACTGTGAGCTCAGCGATGCCGGCATGCCTCAGTTTGGTAAATTCCAGGCAGTGAATGCTTCCCAGGGCCTGTTTACTGATATCAATCGTGGTGAACTTGCCGCCAACAGCGACCACTATCCTTTTGCAGTCAAGGGTGTGCCTGTAATCTTCCTGGAGAACAAAGAGGGCTCTGCCTTCCAATACTATCACACGCCTAACGACAACATAAAAACCGTCAGGTTCGACAGTTACGAACCTGTATTCAAACTGGTGACCGGTTTTATTGGGAAATAAGCCTTAGAGCAGTTGTAAATTCTTTCCGCACAGGTACTTATCACGTAAGTCACTTGTGCGGATTTTTACAAAGCAGGTGGCCGTTCCGTCCGTGCATGCAAACCATTCGTCCTGGGCGATGTCGGCATCCATCACAAGGTGGATATCCTTTGCAGAGGGCAGTATGGCGCTAAGTATGGTTGTGGCGCCAACCTTTACGCCGGTCAGTTCCCAGAGCTTTTCTGCCGATGCGAACGATACGCGCGGTATGCCCAGCGCGCCGCAGAAGTCGCGGGTAACGAAGGGTTTGTCGTCAGATGTAACATACAGGTAGAATTCTGTCTGCTGCCTGTTGCACAGGAAGACGGTTTTAACTATGCGTACGCCAATTTTTGCATCTATGTGCTGGCAGTCTTCCATGGTGATTCCAGGGTCTGTATCTACCCTTGTGAAAGGGATGCCTTTGGCGTCGAAAGTCTTGTATACCAGTTCTTGAAGGGGGCTTTCAAAGTGCTGCGGCGGGGTGCTCATGGGTTCGCTTACATAGAAGGGAACCAGGATGTCACGCAGCTGCGCTACGCTGCTGACCAGCCGGTTCCCGGCTAGTTCGTCAGCTGTGCGGTAGCCCCAGCTGACGGCAATGGCGTCAATGCCGCCATTGGCAGCAGTGCGCATGTCGGTGGGGGAGTCGCCAACCATGATGGCATCCGCCTTGGATAGTGTTGTGGCTGGGTCTGTGAGTGCTGCTGCTGCGTTGGCCAGGGCCCTTTCTACGATTTCCGGCGAGGGCTTAAGCGGCAGTTCCGGGCTGTTTCCCAGGATGGCCACAAAAGGTATTTCAGGGAAGAATTCCTTGATAAGATGTACTGTGCCTTCCTGGAATTTATTGGAGGCTACAGCCATCTTAATACCTTTGGCGTTCAGTGCGGCCAGTAGTTCCGGAATTCCCTGGTACGGCCTTGTATGTACGTCTATGTGTGCAGAGTAGTACTCTTTGAAGTCTGCCAGTGCGGCGTCAATGTATTCGTCGCCGGGCGCTTCCGCCATGGAGGCCTCCAGAGCCTGCTTCACAAGGTTTCTTACTCCGTGACCCACCATTTGGCGGTATTCTTCAAGACCATGCAGCGGCAGTCCGCGCTTTTCCAGCGCAAAGTTCACGGCCTCTGCCAGGTCTTCCAATGTATCTATGAGTGTTCCGTCAAGATCAAATATTACAAGTTTCTTCATGCTTTGCTTTTCTCTTTCCACCCGTCAAAGATACACACAAGAATCTTCATTTCCAACGCCGCGTGTGCTTCCATTGATACCAGTATCGGTGATGTGGCTAGTGTTGTGGTTTGTGTTGTTGGAGATGGGCTGGAAATGTGACTGTAGATGTGGCCCTTGGTGAGTCCAGTGGCGGTAGTGTCCCATTTTTTGGACCACTACCATCAAAAAAGGCCATTTTTGAAGGTAGTCTGCGTTTTTTTGGACCACTACCATCAGGCAACTGTTTCAAGGGATAGAAATAGGGGATAGATAAAAAGTCACTTAAGGATTTTGCTTAAGATAGAATAGTATGATTAATCTAGTATTTTTGCTGCTTCTGCATAGGATATTCCACACACTCGCGCTATTTGGGTTGCATCGGCACTGAAGCGGTAACGTATTTGCCGCGCGAATTCTGTCCGCTCAACGGCGGACAATTCTTGAAAAGATTTCTTCTGAAACAAACTTCTGCATAAATCCGGGAGAACAGCAAGTATTGACTGATCTTTAAAGGCTGGAAGGTTCTTTTCTGACGATTCTAAACGCTTCTTTGCCTTTGATGAAGAATTAAGAAAATAGTTCATCCTCTGCGGTTTTCGAAAGATAGCTTCTACAGTAACCACATCAACATAAGAAGACGGAATAATGAAACCATTATCACTGAGCAACCAACTCCCGGGCAATAGCGATTCTTCACTGTGTAACAAGCGCTTGAGTGCCCTTTTAGACAAACATGACAGGCTACGGCCGCTTTTTGACAGTTGATTAAAAAAGGTGTTGCCTGTTCCCCATTGATACTGGCTGGGATGGGCGCATATACCCGCCGCCACACAGTTCATTTGCACGTAGGCAATGGCCTTCTCTACAGCCTCATCCCCGTCAAGTATAGGTTTAACATCAACATTGTTGCGCCTTAAGAATTCTTTTACGCCGTACTTGCGACTATAGTACATAGAATAACGACGCTTAAAGTTATTTAAGAATTCAACAATGTCAAGCCTATAACCCTTCAAAACAAAGTGTACGTGGTTAGACATTAGGATAAAGGCCAACACTGAGACCTCCTGCTGATGCGCAGCTTCGATTGCAACGTGGTTCATGGCCACTTTGAAATCTTCTTCTTGCCGGAACCACAGGCTCTTTTCCAAGTGTTCCGTCGAGAGCAAATATATCTGTTTCATATCTATTCCCGGCACTTTTGCTCGTGCTTCTACAAATATAATAAATTGTTGAAACGCTGGCAACTATTTTTGAATTTTTGTAGAAATGTATTATTTTTGTTTCAGCAGCGTAATAATTAATGTTAAAACACGACAGAACCATTATTCACGTGGAAGTCAAGGACACACGTGAACATTTATACTTTGGATCAGCGGCAGCTATGTTCGAAGACTCCAGAGTTAAAGATCTTTTGAAGATTAAGTACCAGACCTTCCGGACCAAACGAATATCTGAAAACAAACCTTTTGAAAATGAATTCGTTATAGTACGGAAAGGCAATCTGAACACTATTAATCACACCAGCCATGTTTGAAGTAACCCTAATATCTGATACGATGGAAGGAGGCATCCGCAAGGCTAGCTTCCAGACCTGCGACGTAGTATGTTCAAAGCAGATTGACATCGAGCTGGAAGGCGACATCGTTCGCAGTGCCCGCTATACAGGCGGATGCCATGGCAACACCCAGGGCATCGGAGCCCTTGTGGCAGGAATGAAGAAAGCTGATGTCATCGCCCGTCTTGAGGGCATCAACTGCAAGGCCCGCGGCACCAGCTGTCCGGACCAGCTTGCCCGCGCTCTGAAGCAGCTATGAACATCCTTCTGACAAAAATGCTGTCCCATGCCGACCCTTCCCAGGTGGAGGGTTTGATGCGTTTTTTCAAAACCGGTCCCGGTCAGTACGGCCAGGGCGATAAATTCCTGGGCATCAAAGTTCCCGTTACACGCGCTGTGGTAAAGGAGTGCTGGAAGTCTGTCGGAATGCAGGAATTGGAAGAATGCATTTCGTCCGAATACCACGAGGTTCGTCTGGCAGCCCTTCTCGCCCTGGTAGAAATCTTCAAGCATACCGGTAAAGAAGATTGTGTCCGATTCTACCTCTCTCACACTGCCCACATCAACAATTGGGACCTTGTAGATCTGTCATGCTACCCGCTTCTGGGCGAGTGGCTGCTGGACAAAGACCGCACGCTTCTATATGATTTGGCCCGCAGCGGCAAGACCATCTGGGAACAGCGGATAGGCATGGTAAGCACCATGACCTTCGTTAGGCACGGACAGTTAGAGGATACTTTCGCCATCGCCGACATACTGCTTCATCACCCTCACGACCTTATTCACAAGGCCGTAGGTTGGTTGCTACGCGAAGCCGGTAAACGTGATAAAACTGCGCTTGAGGCATACCTGAATGGCAAGGAGGACGGGAAGGGCCCCAGATATAAGTCTATGCCCCGCACTATGCTGCGTTATGCAATTGAAAAATTCCCGGAAGAAGAAAGGCGGGCTTATATGAATTAGGCTTCGTCGCGGTAAGAGAACTCTACGTGGACTTTTTCTGCGGCGGCAAGAATGGCGGATACAACCATTTCGCTGCTCTCTTCAGGCACCAGACTCCACTCTTCTATTTCCTCATATAGCAGTGGGTTATTCTCCTGGAACACCTTCACAATGCGATTTGCCCACTTATCGCGGATGGACGCAGGAACTAAGACCACCAATCGCTGCGGTATCATACTTTTTATAGTATTCTTCTGGTTCATTTTAGAATCACTAGGCTTGTTCTTTCTGATATTTTGTACGGTATTCCAAGGGGGTCATTCCCAGATGCTCCTTCACGTACCGGCCAAAGAAGGATGCGTTGGCAAAATGAAGGTCATCGGCAATCTGCTGCATGGTCATGTCGGTAAAGCGAAGACGATACTCAATGGCCTTTGCGGTAAACAGCGAAATAATCTCGCGGGGAGTGCGGTTCAACACTTCTTTTAGTTGACGTGTAAGATATTTTGGAGTGACATTCAACATGTCTGCAAAGTCCTCTACGCGGCGGATGCGCCCATCGCAATCCTCTACCAACTTGACATATTGATCTGCCAGCTGCCTTCCGTGCAACGTGTTGATACTCAATGAGCTTTCGACCGCCCCGTCCGATGATGCCTTCCTTGAAGCGCTCTCATATCTGCGGCGCATAATGCATAGGAGGTCCAGGACCATAGCACTGAAAATGGTATGAACAATATCCTCCTGCATCATGGATGAATCGTCGCGCATTCGGCGGCAGAGAAGGTGGAAGTATTCATCCAACAACGAAGCCTCATCGTCAAAGAGAGTCACCTTAGGATACCGCTTCAAGGCAACAAGGTCAAAAAGACTCTTCTTGCCCATCTTATTCATATCCCACATAGCCTCGCGCGAGAACCAGATTTCCCGGCAATCAAATTCTGAAGATGCCATAAGGTTATCTACTACACAGCGGGCGCAATACAGGAACAAATCTCCTTTCTGCAGTTCAATACGTTGTCCGTCATAGTCGAACTGAGCCCTGCCCTTGGTGCAGAAGAACCAGACTCCGTGATCAAGAAGTCTGATTGGGCATTTAGGCAGGTTGCCCGAGTAATTCATTATTACCAGGTTGTCACTGTTACCTACACGTATGGTGTCTTTTCCGTGCCTTGGGCTTAAGGATGGTATTTCCATAAAAACTTCGACTCAAACTTTAAGCGTACAAAAATAGTGATATATTTGACATAAAGTGATATCCGATTTTTCCCATAATCTGTCACAGGCTGCAAATTGCAAAATAATGGAATTGACGGCGGTTTTCTCTGAGACCGTGTTTCTGATTTTTATTTCTATCCCTAGAAAGAGTTGACTGATGGTAGTGGTCCAAAAAAATGCAGACTACCTTCAAAAATGGCCTTTTTTGATGGTAGTGGTCCAAAAAATGGGACACTACTGCTACTAGCCGGCGAAATACCAGCCCGCCCAATCCAATGACCGAGCATTCATCCCAAGGCATTGCGGATTATCCCTTTTTCTTGGAGGAACGATGCCGGTTTTTGTATCTTTGTGGGAGATAATCATTTTGTCGATGCTAACAGAGAAACATCCATTTGAACCTTTCCTGCCGGCCAAGGCACGAATCCTGTTTCTGGGAAGTTTCCCGCCCCAGCCGCACCGCTGGAGCATGCCTTTTTATTACCCTAACTGGATTAATGACTTCTGGCGCATAATGGGGCTCCTCTTTTTTGAGGATAAGAATCACTTTTGCATTACGGCGGAAAAGCGTTTCGATGAAGCATTGATTCGGGATTTCTGCACCGGCAAGGGTCTGGCTTTCTATGACACCGCCTGCGAGGTCCGTCGCCTGCGCGACAATGCCTCCGATGCTTTCCTGGAGGTGGTTACGCCCACCGATGTTCCGGCGTTGTTGCAGCAAATCCCCATGTGCGATACTCTTGTAACTACCGGTGAAAAGGCTACACGTGTTATCGCTGAGACCTTCGGCTGCGAAATCCCGCCCGTAGGTGGATGTATCGACATAGTCATCCCCGGTAAGGGAATTCCCGGCCACGACCGGGAATCCCGCCCTCTTCGTTTCTGGCGCATGCCATCCACGTCCCGCGCCTACCCGCTCCCGCTGGAGAAAAAGGCAGAAGCCTATCGCCGGTTATTTATCTGAGACCGGTTTTTCTCCGAGACCGTGTTTCTGATTTTTATTTCTATCCTTGGAAACAGATGACTGATGGTAGTGGTCCAAAAAAATGCAGACTACCTTCAAATATGGCCTTTTTTGATGGTAGTGGTCCAAAAAATGGGACACTACTGCCACTGGCCGGCGAAATACCAGCCCGCCCAATCCAATGACCGGGCATTCATCCCAAGGCATTGCGGATTATCCTTTTTTCTTGGAGGAACGATGCCGGGTTTGTATCTTTGCGATTTAAGATGAATTTGTAGAATGAAAATACTGATAATAAACGGAAGTCCTAGGAAAAATGGAATGTTGTCCAGGATGCTGGGCATTATGAAGGAAGATGCTCAGGCGAAGGGCCATCTTGTAGAGACGGTCTGCACCAACGATCTTCAGATCAAACCCTGCGCAGGCTGTATGGCCTGCCGCACAAAAGGCGAGTGCCTGCTGTCCCAGGACGATTCCCAACGCGTCCTTAAGATGATTCAGGATGCCGATGCCGTCATTATGGGAGCCCCCTGCTACTGGGGCAATATCCCCGGGCAGATGAAACTGCTCTTCGACCGCATAGTTTACGGAATGATGCGCGACACGCCGCGCTTCCCGCAGCCGCTGATGAAAGGTAAAAAATGCATACTGCTTAGCACCTGCACCACTCCCTGGCCATGGAATATATGGTTCAAACAGTCCCGTGGCGCCATCCGTGCCATGCGTGAGATTTGCCGTTACGCCGGATTCAAGATAGTGGCCACGATTGACCGCGGCGGCACAGTGATGCACCCGGACCTTAGCAAAAAGGACGGGCAGAAATGCTTGAAAGCTGTAAGAAAGCTTTATTAAAGCGCCTTAACCGATAAACTTCATGATCACATCAACGGCGGCTTCCTCGTTGGGAAGAGCATCCATGTTGATGACAAGATCGTAGTTACGGGCGTCGTAGCGGCTGGTGTCGGTGTAGCGTTTGATGTAGTTCTCTCGCGCCTGGTCGATGCTCTTTACAAGAGTGGTAGCATCGGCTTCATTCATCCCCTGTTTTTTCATGACGCGCTTAACTCGATTGTTTTCCGATGCGGTAATGAAAACGTTCAGACGGTTGGGATGATCCTTGAAAATATGAAAGCCGGAACGTCCTGCAATTACGCATGAACCCTCCTGGGCCAGTTCCTGAAGGATCTCTTTTTCTGCCGAATAAATATCGTCGGTAGTAATGCCAGGATAGTATTCATGGGTGTATCTGGAGTTAATTCCAAGTATTCTTGCAGAAGGCATGGGCGAACAACCTTTGACAAGGTCTGCCAGCCAATTCTTTTTTTCTCCTTTGATTTTTTCTATCCTGCCGACCGTCAGGTTGAATCTGCTCTCCAGGGACTTTATAAGGTCGTTGTCACAGTAACGGACATTCAGTCTTTTTGCCAGAATATCTCCAACAGTATGGCCTCCGGAGCCTATTTCGCGGCTGATGGTAATTACAAAGGGTTCATTCAGGTTCATAGTCATAGTAATTACAGGTTTATCATCAACCTCAAATATACGAAGAATCCTTATAAAAACAAAAAACCGCCGCTAAGTATAGCGCCGGACGATATATGATGAAGTTCTTTTGGTCGCAAGGGGCTTCGTACTTACCCATTTGCGTATTTTTAAATTTTGGAGGCTTGCCGACCCAGGGGGTCTGGGGGTACGCCCACCAGTTGTTTAGAGCTTCGAGCTACAAAAATCTGGATTTTTGTAGCGAGAGTGGGGCATGATCCCACGACCTCCGGATTATGAATCCGACGCTCTAACCAGCTGAGCTACCTCGCCATGCCACTTAAAGTTGGTTGAGATAGAAGGATTCGAACCCTCACTGACAGAGCCAGAATCTGTAGTGCTACCATTACACCATATCTC
>R24__coassemble_1161_pt1 | contig 15000 bp, 11 predicted proteins | sample R24__metabat2_low_PE_050 | metagenome-assembled genome bin R24 | reverse complement strand
CCTGGAATACTCGTTGCGCAGAGAGATAATTTCTGCCAACAAGACAGGTGCAGTATGCAACACCACTATCGCCACCTGCAATACCCGTCGCTACCACGGCTTGCTGACTGTGCCGATAGACCGCTTTGGCGGTAACAAGTATCTGCTGCTTTCATCCCTGGATGAATCAATCATCGCCGGCGGAAAGCAGTTCAACCTGGGAATCCACTGCTACGGAGAAGTCTACAATCCCCGTGGCCACAAGTACATCGTGGACTTCGATGCAGACCCCATTCCTGAAATCGTCTACAAGGTAGGAGAGATTGTAATTGCCAAAAGCATATTGCTCTCCCCGGACAAGGATCAGGTTATAATCCGCTATGAGCTTAGGCACGCGCCTTCTGCGATAGAGCTGCAGCTCAAGCCCTTCCTGGCATTCCGCCAGCTGCATGCGCTCACGCACAAGAATTCCGTAGCCCGTACTGGTTACAGGGAGATCCGCGGTGGTGCGGCCTTTAATCTGTACGAGGGCTATCCGGACCTGAACCTTCAGATCAATTCTACAAAATCGACATTCGTATATAATCCATACTGGTACGAGGGCATTACCTACGTGGATGAGTACCGTCGCGGCTTCGAGTGCAAGGAAGACCTCTTTGTACCCGGCTGGTTCACGGTGCCCATGAAGCAGGGCGACAGCATCTTCTTCTCTGCCGGAGTAGAAGAGGTGGCCCCCAGAATGCTCAAGACCAACTTTGACAAAGCCGTCCAGAAGATTGGCCCCATCACCGGCTACCACGACCAGCTGGTGCGTCAGGCAGACCTTCTGAAGCGCACCCGTGGCGGCCACAGCCAGATTACCGCAGGTTTCTCATGGTTGTACACCGGCCTGCTGCGCGAGACCCTGGAAGCCCTTCCCGGTCTCACCCTTTACGCCAACGGCTCTACTCATGAGTTCGAGGAAATCCTGGACAACCTTATTGCAGACAACCAGGAGCGTCTGCTACGCCGCACCACCCAGGTTGAGGCTCCGCTGCGTCTTGCCGTTGTACTGCAGGAATATATAGATTTTGGCGCCGATGCCAGAAAGGTTTGGCGCAAGTACGGAGAAACTGTCAAGGCGGTTATAGAAAGCTATTCCCCGGGCGTACGCAAAGAGGTATCGCTGCAGCCTAACGGCCTTCTCTGGGCCCAGATGGACGGCGTCGCCCTCTCATGGATGAACGCCTACATCGACGGCCGCCCTGTAACCGAGCGCGCCGGCTATCAGGTAGAGACCAACGCCTTCTGGTACAACATGCTCTGCTTTGCGATAGACATGGAATGCAGGTACAAGTCGCTCCGCAGCCCCTTCGTAACCAAGTGGGTTCCGGTCAGGAATGCTGCAGCGGCATCGTTCCAGCCCATGTTCTGGAACGAGCAGGCCGGATATCTGGCAGACTACGTAGACAACAACGGCCAGAACCTTGATGTCCGTCCCAACCAGCTGTACGCCATCTGGATGCAGTATTCACCCGTTGACGACGATATCTGGGGCCGCGTAATGAACGTCATTAAGAACGAGCTTGTAACCCGTCGCGGAATCCGTACCCTGTCGCCGCGCGACATCAAGTACCGCGGCGTATATGAGGGCTCCCAGAAAGACCGCGACCTGGCCTACCATCAGGGCTGCACCCGTCCGTCCCTGCTCTATCCTTACGTGGCCATGGGTTACCGTATGTACGGCTCTTCCTTTGCCAAGAGGGCGGAATGGCTGTGCGAAGGCTTCTATGAAGACCTTTCCAACCATGGCGTAGGTGCGTTCAGCGAGCTTTACGACGGAGACCCGCCTCACGAGCCCCACGGCGCAATTTCATCTGCGCTCAGCACGGCTGCGCTGCTTGGAATCGATTATTTGAATGAGAAATACAAGGAGGAATAGACAATGCGAGTTTTAATGTTCGGATGGGAGTTTCCTCCCCACATTGCAGGTGGTTTGGGCACGGCTTGCTACGGCATAGTCAAGGGCCTTGCCTACAACGGCGTAGAAACCATCTTTGTAATGCCGTCCGCCTCGGGCGACGAAGACCAGAGCGCGGCGCGTATAATCAATGCCAGCGATGTTCCCGTTGACATCCGCCAGGATTTGTCACAGGACTTTGTTGACAAGGTTAAGTTCGTGCATGTAGGCACCAACATGGTGCCCTACTGCGACCCTGACTCTTTCTCTGAACTTGTAGAAGAGGAGCGCAAGCGTCAGGAAAAATCTTTCCGCATCCAGTACGGCCAGAAGTATAAATTCTCCGGCAAGTACGGTGCGAACCTTATGGAAGAAGTTGCAAGGTACGCCATGGTCGGCGGTACCATTGCCGTTCATCATAAGGATGAGTTCGATGTCATCCATGCTCACGACTGGCTTACCTACTATGCCGGCATCGCTGCAAAACAGCTCACCGGCAAGCCGCTGGTAATTCATGTTCATGCTACATCCTTCGACCGCGGTAGCGCCGACAACATCGACACCCGCGTGTACAAGATAGAGCGTGACGGAATGCTGGCAGCAGACAGGGTAATCACCGTGAGCGACCTTACCAGAAACATCGTCATAAGCAAATACGGAATTGATCCGGCCAAGGTTGTCACCGTCCACAATGCGGTTGACTTCAGCGGTCGTGACGACATTACCGTAGAACGCGGCGTAAAGGATAAGGTTGTTACCTTCCTTGGCCGTATCACCTTCCAGAAAGGCCCCGAATACTTCATAGAGGCTGCCGCCAAGGTGCTCAAACGCACCAAGGGCGTACGCTTCGTGATGGCCGGCAGCGGTGACATGATGAACCGCGCCATCCGCCACGTGGCCCGTCTGGGCATTTCTGACCGCTTCCACTTCACGGGCTTCCTCCGTGGCGCGGACGTCCAGAAAATGTTCGCCCTGTCAGATGTTTACGTGATGCCTTCGGTATCTGAGCCTTTCGGTATTTCCCCGCTTGAGGCCATGCGTACCGGTGTGCCTTCAGTAATATCGCACCAGAGCGGAGCTGCAGAAGTTCTTAAGTTCGCCTTCAAGGTTGACTTCTGGGACGTAGATGCAATGGCAGACAAGATTTACGGCCTGCTTATGTATCCCGCCCTGGCCAAGTTCGCCGCAAGAGAAGGCTACGACGAGGTTAATACCCTCAAGTGGAACAACGCCGCAGCAAAGATGAAAAAAGTTTATGAATCAGTTGTAAATAAGTAAAGATATGGCAAAGAAACAGATATGTCTCTATTTTCAGGTGCATCAGCCTGTAAGACTCAGATTGTACAGATTCTTTGATATAGGCAAGGATTCCCATTATTACGATGACTTTGCCAACCGTTCCATCATTCGCCGCGTGGCACAGAAGTGCTACCTGCCCATGAATGAACTGCTTCTGGAACTTATCAAGAAGCATGGAGACGCCTTCAAGGTAAGCTTCTCTATCTCCGGTTCCGCTATCGACCAGTTCGAGCGCTACGCTCCGGAGGTGCTGACAAGCTTCAAGGCCCTTGCAGATACTGGTTGCGTAGAATTCCTCTGCGAGACTTATTACCATTCACTGGCCTCTCTTGCCTGCCCTGCAGAGTTCCGCCTTCAGGTAGAAAAGCACAAGGCAGCAATCAAGGAGCATTTTGGCCAGGAGCCGGTTACTTTCCGCAATACCGAACTTATTTACTCTGATGGCATTGGAGAGCAGGTAAACGACCTTGGCTTCAAGACCATGCTGGCAGAGGGTGCCAAACACATCCTTGGCTGGCAGAGCCCCAACTTCGTTTATTGTGCTGCTACAAGGCCGAAGCTCAAACTCCTTCTCAGGAATTATGGACTTAGCGACGATATAGCCTTCCGTTTCTCTGACAAGAACTGGGACAGCTGGCCGCTTACAGCGGACAAGTATCTTGGCTGGCTTAAGGAAGCCATCAAGGACGGAGGCAACGTTATTGGTTTGTTCATGGACTACGAGTCCTTTGGTGAGCATCAGAGCGCAGAAAGCGGTATATTCGACTTCATGAAGGCCCTGCCGGAGCAGGTAATTGCCGACGGCACCTTCGAATTCAGCACCCCCGCTTCCATCGCCCGCCGTTTCAAGGCCGATGCCGCCCTGGAGGTTCCGCAGGCCATTTCCTGGGCCGACGAAGAGCGCGACGTATCTGCATGGCTCGGTAACGAGCTCCAGCAGGACGCATACAACAAACTGTATGGCTTGTACGAGAAACTGGCCATACTGAACCAGCCGTCAATGTGGAATGACTTCGGTCACCTGCAAGAGAGCGACCATCTCTACTACATGTGCACCAAGTTCTTCAGCGATGGCGCAGTACACAAATATTTTAACCCTTATGATACCCCGTACGAGGCCTTTATCAACTATATGAACGTACTTAGTGATTTCACTATCCGAGTTGATAACGCCCTTGCTACGAAATAAAGATTTATGACAGAAAAATTGATCAAGCCTGACTATCTTTTTGAGGTAAGTTGGGAAGTTTGCAACAAGATGGGAGGCATCTATACGGTCATTGCGACCAAGGCCCTGTTCCAGAAGTCGCAGTATGGCCGTCACCATATACTGATTGGACCTGACGTGTGGATGCATACCGCATCCAACCCAGATTTTACAGAAGACCAGCATTTGTTCCGTTCCTGGAAGGCTATGGCCGCCCGGGATGGTCTGCTTGTGCGCATCGGCCGCTGGAACATTCCCGGCAAGCCCATTGCAATTCTTGTGGACTTCAAGAAATTCATGCCCAAGCAGGATGACGTACTTAAAAAGCTGTGGGAAGACTACGAGGTAGACTCCATCACCGGTAACTGGGACTACAAGGAAAGCGTGCTTTTTGGCTATGTTACAGGTATGGTTATCAAGCACTTCGTAGAGAATAACGTTTCTGCCGGTGAGACTGTGGCAGCTCACTTCCACGAGTGGCAGACAGGTTCCGGCCTCCTTTATCTTAAGTCGATGAAGGTCCCCGTTGCAACGGTATTCACTACCCATGCAACCATGATCGGTCGCTGCATAGCAGGTCACAACCTTCCGCTGTACGATAACCTCAAGCATTATGACGGCGACGAAAAGGCCCGTGAGTTCGGCGTGGTATCACGTCACTCAATGGAGCTTAAGTCTGCCCAGAATGCGGATGTCTTCACAACCGTGAGTGACATTACCGCCGCCGAATGCGAGCAGTTCCTGCACCGCAAACCGGACGTTGTAACGCCCAACGGCTTCGAGAACAGCTTCACCCCCGCAACGGATGAACTGTACGACGAGGCCCGCTCCAAGGCCCGTGCAAAACTGCTTCAGGTAGCATCCGTCATGGCAGATGAGCCGCTGGAGGATAAGGCGCTGATCGTAGGCATCGGCGGCAGGTACGAGTACCGCAACAAGGGTATAGACGTCTTCATCGACGCCCTGGCCCGCCTTGGCAACGACATCCCCCGCCAGGTAGTAGCCTTCATCATGGTGCCCGGAGCCCACGACGGCCCGGACCGTACCCTGGCAGCCTGCCTTGCCGGCAAGGGACCTGAGCACTACAGCACCCAGACGTCGCACTACCTTAGCTATCCGGATAACGACCAGATTACCAATCGTTTCCGCGAATGCGGCCTGGACAACAGCGTTGGTGGCAAAGTCAAGATATTCTTTATTCCGTCATATCTTAACGGCAACGACGGCATTTTCAATACCAAGTATTACGACCTTTTGGTTGGAATGGACCTGGCCCTGTTCCCGTCTTACTACGAGCCTTGGGGATATACCCCTCTGGAGGCTCTGGCGTTCAGGGTTCCTACCCTTACCACAAGCCTTTCCGGCTTTGGCAAGTGGGTGGACAGGATCTATGGCAAAAAGGCCCATCCCGGCATTACCGTAGTTCCCCGTAACGACTCCAACTACGACCAGGTTGTAGATGCCGTAAGGGACCGTATCCTTGAGATGGCTTCACTGGACAGCGCCGTAAGGCGTAAATACATGGAGAATGCCCGCGAGGTTGCATCTACGGCCCTTTGGGAGAACCAGATTAAATTCTATGATAAGGCTTACGCCCTTGCGCTTGATAAATCCGCTTCCAGAAGAGCGGCAGTCGCACCCGTTAAACCTACCACGAATATGAACTACAACAAGATAGAGGTCAACGCTCCCTCATGGAAGAGCGTCATGGTAACCCGCCATCTGCCTCAGGAACTGGCAGACCTTGAAAAGCTTTCCAAGAACCTTTGGTGGTGCTGGAACGACAGCTCAAAACTGCTCTTCAGGTCTATCGATCCTGAAATCTGGCACACGTCCGGACACAACCCCAAGGCCATCCTTGACAGGGTTAGTATCAAACGCTACTCAGAGCTGGCAAAGGATAAGGCCTTCCTTGGCCGCATGAAGGCTGTGATGGACGAGTTCAACGCTTACATGGACCAGAAGAAAGACCGTACAGAGCCTTCTGTGGCTTATTTCTGCATGGAATACGGTCTTGACACATCACTTAAGATTTACTCCGGTGGTCTTGGTATCCTTGCCGGCGACTATCTTAAAGAGACATCGGATATGAACGTGAACCTGGTGGCAGTGGGCCTGCTTTACAGGTACGGATACTTTACCCAGGTACTGTCATCCCAGGGCTATCAGGAGGCACGCTACGATGCCCAGAACTTCCTTGACATCCCGGCAGAGCCGGTTTACAAGGAGAACGGCGAATGGCTTACAATCCAGCTCGCCCTGCCCGGCCGCAACCTGTCCGCACGTTTGTGGAAGGTGGCAGTAGGCCGTACGGATCTTTATCTGCTTGATACCGACTTCGAGGCCAACAGGCCCGAGGACCGTCAGATCACCCACCAGCTGTATGGTGGCGACTGGGAGAACCGTCTGAAGCAGGAGATCCTGCTTGGTATCGGCGGTATCAGGGCTCTTCGCGCCCTGGGTATCAGCACCAGCGTATATCATTGCAACGAGGGCCATGCCGCTTTCATCGGCCTTGAGAGGCTCCGCGAATATATAGAGAAGAAGGGACTTACCTTCCAGGAGGCCCTGGAGGTTGTAAAGGCATCATCGCTCTTTACTACCCATACTCCGGTTCCGGCCGGTCACGATGCCTTTGAAGAGGGCATGATCCGCCAGTACCTGGGCCACTATGCACAACGCCTTGGCATTGACTGGACCACTATGATGGGCCTTGGCAAGCTTAACGGAGCTGATCCTGCAGAGAAGTTCTCCATGAGCAAGCTGGCCGCAAACATCAGCCAGAACGTGAACGGCGTATCAATGCTTCACGGCAAGGTAAGCCAGGAAATCTTCTCCAACATGTATCCGGGTTATCTGCCGGAAGAGCTTCACGTAAGCTATGTTACCAACGGCGTTCACTATCCTACCTGGGCTGCACGCGAATGGAAGGTGGTTCACTCAGAGGTCTTCGGCCCCGAATTCAAGACTTACCACTACGACAAGAAGTGCTTCGAGGGTATTTACGGCGTTCCGGACGAGACTATCTGGAACATCCGCAAAGAGCTTAAGAAGATTCTTATCAGGAACGTAAAGGAGCGCCTCAGCGATACTCAGCTCAGCAGTCATTACTCCCCGAAGGAGATTATGCGCATCAAGGAGACCCTCCGCGACGACGTTCTTACCATCGGCTTCGCACGCCGTTTCGCAACCTATAAGAGGGCAACCCTGTTGTTCACAGACCTTGACAGGCTGGACAGCATCGTTAACAATCCCAAGATGCCGGTTCAGTTCATCTTTGCCGGAAAGGCTCACCCTGCAGACAAGGCCGGTCAGGACCTTATCAAGCGCATTGTGGACATCTCCAAGGAGGACCGCTTCATTGGCAAGATTGTCTTTGTTCCCGGTTACGATATCACCTTCGCCAAGAGGCTCGTGCAGGGTGTGGATGTTTGGATGAACAACCCTACCCGTCCCCAGGAGGCATCCGGTACTTCCGGCGAAAAGGCTGCCATGAACGGTGTAATGCACTTCTCTGTCCTTGACGGATGGTGGGTAGAGGGCTATCAGCCCGGATGCGGTTGGGCTTTGCCGCAGGAGCGTACCTACGACGACCAGCACTTCCAGAATGAGCTCGATTCCGCTACGATCTACACTATCATTGAGAACGAGATCGCTCCTACTTACTACGACATCGACTTCCGCACCAAGCGCAGCGCAAGGTGGATAGAGTACATAAAGAACTGCATCGCCAGGGTTGCATGCAACTTCACCACCAATAGGATGCTAACAGATTACTGCAACCAGTACTATATTCCTCAGTCAAAGCGTGCCAATGAGCTTGTGGCCAACGACTATGAGCTGGCCCGCCAGATTGCCGCATGGAAGAAGAACGTACAGCGTCATTGGAACGAGGTCGAGGTTGTTTCTTACACTCAGCCGGATGCTACCTACAACCTGAGTCCTGACAGCAGGTTCAACTGCGAGGTTGTGCTTCAGCTTGGAGAGCTTAAGCCGGAGGATATCGGCGTAGAGATACTTATCTGTTCTACTGACCGCAAGGGTAACCTTCACATTCAGGAGAAGGCTGAATTCACCCTTGTTTCATGCGAGGATGGCATTGCCAAGTATCAGGCTTCCATACTGCCGGAGCGTACCGGCATGTATCAGGTGACTGCAAGGTACTTTGCCAAGAATCCGATGCTTCCTCACAGGCAGGACTTCGGTCTTGTAAAATGGCTGTAGTCCAAGATGGCTGTAGTTACAACAGGCTTTTTTGACGGTGTCCATCTTGGGCACCGTTACCTTCTGGATACCGTGGTCTCTTCTGCCCGTGAAAGGGGAGAGGAGGCCGTGGTTGTTACGTTCTGGCCGCATCCGCGTACCGTGCTTCAGCAGGATGCGCGTGATTTGCGTCTTTTGACGTCGTTGCAGGAGAAGAAGGAGTTGCTTGCGGCTGCGGGTATAGATCGTGTTGAGGTGATTCCTTTTACGCGTGATTTTGCGGCGATGACGGCGGCGGATTATCTTCGGATGCTTCGTGAGCGTTTTGGGGCGTCGATGCTTGTTATGGGTTACGATAACCATATTGGTAGTGACAGGAGGACTCTTCGTGACATTGAAGAGGAACTGTCCCGAAACCCTTCGGACCTTCGGTCCTCGTCCCTCCCACCGGTCCTTAAGACCGGCGGGCCCCTCCCGTTCACGTGGCCACGGGCGGCCACGGGTTCCGTGGACAGCCCCTCTTCAATTGCTGTATCGTCCACGAAGATTCGCGAGGCCCTGACTGCCGGTGACATAGACCGTGCCAACGGGATGCTGGGGTATAGGTACAGTTTGCTGGGCGTTGTCGTGGCAGGGAACAGGTTGGGTAGGACCATCGGGTTCCCGACTGCGAATATGAAGCTTTACGAGCCGCTTAAGCTGGTTCCTGCGGTTGGAGTGTATGCTGTGGATGTAGAGGTGCTGGGACGGAAGTACAGGGGCATGACCAATATTGGCGTGCGTCCGACGGTTGGTGGCGGCGGTCTTACCATAGAGACCAATATCTTTGATTTTGACGAGGATATCTACGGCCTTGACATTCGCATCACCTTCCTTGCCCGCATTCGCGACGAGCGCCGCTTCGCCAGCCTGGAGGAGTTGAAGGAGCAGTTAAAACAGGATAAAAATAGGATTTCTTTAAAATAATTTTTACCTTTGCAATTGGAGGATGGGTTCTGCCAAAGGGCAGAACTCCTTTTTAGTTCTTTAAAACAGAAGAAAAAGTAGTAAAACTAATGGCTGAAGTACATTACATGACCCAGGAGGGTCTTGACAAACTTAGAAAAGATCTTGCAGAGGCACTTGCACAGCGCCCTGTAATCTCTGCCGCCATAGCAGAGGCTCGTGAGAAAGGAGATCTTTCAGAAAACGCCGAATACGACGCTGCCCGCGACGCCCAGGGTTTGCTGGAAGTAAAGATAGCAAAGCTTAAAGAGCTTGTAGCCAACGCCAAAGTTATTGACGAATCCCTGGTTGGCACGGACACCGTGCAGATGACCAACAAGGTAAAAGTCCAGAACATGGCCAACAACCAGGTTATGGAATTCACCATAGTAGGGGAGACAGAGGCAGACTTCGCCCACGGCAAAATGGCCGCTACTACACCCATCGCCAAGGCACTTCTGGGCCATGGCAAAGGAGAGGTTGTAGAGGCAAAAGTGCCTCAGGGCGTTATCAAATTCAAGATTCTTGAGATTTCATTAGGATAATGGCAACAATTTTCACCCGCATTGCCAAAGGAGAGATTCCCTCTTACAAAGTGGCAGAAAACGAGGACTACTATGCCTTCCTGGACATTTCTCCGCTGGCAGAAGGTCACACCCTTGTAATCCCCAAAAACGTAGAAGACGACTACATCTTCCATCTTGAGCCCGCCGTTTACGACGGACTGTGGGCTTTTGCCCGCAAGGTAGCCGTCGCCATCAAGGCCGCCATCCCCTGCAAAAGGGTAGGCGTGGCAGTGCTTGGCATGGAAGTTCCCCATACACACATCCACCTTGTGCCTCTTAATACAGAGGGTGACCTGGACTTCCGCAAAGAGCACCTGAAGCTTGAAAGTGACAGGTTCGCAGCCATCGCAGAGTCTATTAGAAAAGAATTCGAAAAACTTTAACAAATTGAATATGAAGCAGTTGAAATTTGTTGTTTTGGGCGTTGCCGCAATGGCTGCGCTTTTGTCCTGCGCAAGCAACAGTGCCAAACTCTCCGGTACCCTGGAGGGCGTAAATAATGGCAGCGTTGTGGTTAAGCTTCTGGACGTAAACAAAATGACAGTGCTGGATACTCTTGCGGTTAAGAACGGCAGCTATTCCTGCAGCGTTCCCGTAAAGGCCGGAGATCCTGAATTCGTATACGTATATTACGGCCCAACCAAGGTTGCTTCCCTTATCCTTCAGAAAGGAGAGAACGCAAAGGTAACATCCGACACCCTTGGAAACTACACCGTAACCGGTTCACCTGAAAGTGAGCTTCTTAGCGGATCGGAGAAGGCCCAGGCAGAGTTTGCCGCTGCAACGGCTCTTTACCGTGCAAAGATTGCCAATCTTAATCCTTCTTCACCGGAGGCCCTCCAGCTTGGCCGCGAGTTTGGTCAGAACTACGTAAGCTACTATCGCAAGAGAGTGCTTTACGTGATGCAGAACCCCAAGTCCCTGTCCACCCTTCCCGTGCTGTACGAGGCTATCGGAGACGTTCCTGTATTCTCCCAGACTACTGACGCCATCCACTTCCGCAACGTGTACGATTCCCTTATGACCGTATATCCGGAGTCCCGTTATGTCAAGGCTCTTGACGCCGAGGCTGCCCGTCGTGAAAACCTTATGCGTCTTGACCACTATGCAAAAGAGGCTCAGGAAATAGGCTTCATCGACATTAACATGCCGGACGTAAAGGGTCAGAAGGTCGCCCTGAGCGATGTTGCAAAGGAAAAGAAGGTGGTAATGGTTTACTTCTGGGCTTCTGTAATGGGAGAGCAGAAGATGTTCAACTTGGACGTTCTGCAGCCTGTTTACAAGCAGTTCGCTCCTAAGGGCTTTGAGATTTATGCCGTATCACTTGATACAGACAAAGCTGCATGGGCAACCGCAGTTAAGACCCAGAATAGCGGCTGGATTAACGTATGCGACGGTTATGGAGTTTCTTCACCTGTAGTATCTACCTACAATGTGCAGACAATACCTTCCCTCTTCTTCATCATTGACGGAGAGGTTGTAAGTTCTACCGGAGTTAAGAATGAAGCTACGCTGCGCGCCTTCCTTTCAAGTAAACTAAAATAGTTTCTTGCGGGAAACCGTAGCAACGAAGTCTTTAAGATAGAATGGTTCGAAGTAGGCCACGTTCTCAAACTGACCTGCTTCGAATTTTTTTATGGCCGGGGCAAGAAGGCCTCGGGCTGTAGGGTTCTGCTGGGCGAATACTGCGGCGGGGGAGGTGATCACCTTGCTGCACTTTTCTGCTGCGTCGCCAATGAAAAGCGCCTTCTGATTGGTAGCGGCCGCATCGGTAAGTATATCTGCAAACGACAGGTCGTCAATTATTTGCGGCTTAACCTCTGATGTCTGTTTGCCGGTGGCGTCAAAGATGGCGGTATAAACCTCCATCCGGCGGGCGTCAATCATTGGAACTATGTATTTGCATCCTTCTGCAGCGCCGCTGCCGATGGCTTCCCAGACAAGGCAGTCAAGGGTGCCTACGGCAATGAGCGGTTTGCCGGCGCCGAAGCAGAGTCCTTTTGCGGACGATACTCCAACGCGCAGGCCGGTATAGGAACCGGGGCCCATGCTGACGCAGACTGCGTCCAGTTCTTTAGCGGTAACTCCTTGGTAATCAAGTGCTTCCTTTATGAAGGGGGCTGTAAGCGCAGATTGGTTGCGGGAAGCGTCGTCGTCTTTATAAAACACCACCTTGCCGCCGTCTGCCAATGCTACGGAGGTAAGTGCCGTCGATGTTTCTATCAGTAGTATCTTTGCCATAATTAGGCGGTCCTGATTTTAGCGAACTGGTCTAAATACTTGTTGAGAGCAGATAATTCCTTCAAGTCTTTTGAAAGTACGGCCCCGCAGAATACTTCGCGGAGTCGGCATAGTTCTTCAAGCATGGCGTTTCTGCCTGTTTTGTCGTCCATGCGACCATATCTTATGGTAAGGTCAATCAACTCTTGTGCGCGGGCAAAAGCACTGTCGGCACGGCTTTGCAAGCCTTTCTCTAATGCTGTATAAACACGATAAGTCTCGCTTCCGATATTTGCCATCTGCTGCGGAAGGGATAATTCGGCCCATCGGCCATTCTCTAAAGACTTATGTTGCATTATTCTATGATGTACTTTCTAACTATTGTTTTAACGGCTTCTCTTACATTAGGGTCAAGGACATCCCGGGTAGGATTGCCCTGCCATGATCGAATATTAATCAGGGAATCGAATTCTATAAAACCTTCTCCGCTTTCTTCCGGATATAGATTGAATCCCCAAAGATTCTCTCCGGCAGAACCATCTTGGAGTAAAAGCCGCTCCAAGTCTGCATGCATGTCGGCATCAACGGCAATAATGCCTCGGGAGATGTCGGCTACGCACTTAATCATATCACCAAAAGTGTTTGCGGCAAGATTGCTTAACTCTTTTTTAGTAATTGGCTCCAGAAGAATCTTCATATTCGTATATTTTCCGCAAAGATAATGATAAAATGGTTATCTTTGCTTTAAACCAGGTAATTAATGAGAATAAGGCTGATAATAACTCTTTTGACGGCAGTATTGCTTGCCGCCTGCGGAACCAATGAAACCGCAAGACTTCTTGACGATGTTGAGTCCTACATCCGTCAGCACCCTGACAGCGCGCTGAATGCATTACGTCGCATAGATGCCAGTCATCTTGGCTCAAAGGCCAATAGGGGACATTATTCCCTCCTCTATGCCATGGCCTTGGATAAGAATTATATTGACACTACAGACATGTCGGTGATTCAGCCTGCGTTGGATTATTACGATGCCGATTCGGACCCGGATCATTGCATGCAGGCTTACTATTACCTTGGTCGTATTCAGCAGAATGCCGGAAATAGTGCCGATGCAATGCAATCATTTACCACGGCGCTGGATATCTCAAAGAGGAGTGAGGATAACACTTATAAAGGCATGCTTCATAGTATTATAGCTGTTCTTTATTCTTCTGGTTATAATTCCAAGCAAGCTTTGTATCACGGTCAGCAAGCATATTTATGTTTTCAAAAAACAGGGGATGCGCGTAACCAATGGCTTCAGCAAGGTGCTCTAATCGTGTATTATGGAAATAACAGGGATAAAGAAAAGGCGGATAGCGTTTTTCAATTATATGAAAAATCTCCCGTATTAGATTCCGCTATTTTTGCAAAGAATTTGTTTGCTTATGCTAAGACATTATCCGGCAGAAGACCGTATGAGCCAGAAAAGGGTATCGCTATGTTCAATATGGCACGTCTTCAGTATAAAGGCAGACCATCGGTTGAGGATTATTTCGTTTATGCCAATGCCTTGGATCAGGTTGGAAAAACAAAGGAATCAGATTATATATTAAACAAACTTTCTTCAGTAAATACGGTATCTGCTAATTACTGGAGATATCATATTTATAGAAGGAGGGGCCTTCTTGCAGAGGCTTTGCCATATTTGGAGGATGGCGTTCGTAAACAAGATTCGCTAATTATTAGTAGTCTGAATCAATCATTAGAAGATGTTCAAAAGGCCTTTTTTGAAGAAAAGGCACAAGTTGAAGAAGCAAAAAAGGATGCAGCGACTGATCGGTTTTGGCTATTAATAATTTTAGCGGGGATAGCTATATCCTTGATTGTAGGTGTTTGGATTAGGGCAAGACAAAGACTTCTTGAAAAGTTGGAAAAGGTAAGTATGTTAAAAGAAGAGGTGGATATGCAGTTAGCGTTGTTGAAAGAATCTGAAGTCAAGGAAACTGACTATAGGAAAAAGTATCTTTCCATTTATAAGAATCAATATCAGCTATTGAATAATCTTTGTGCTTCATATCTTTCTCCTTCAAGAAGTGATCCTAAAGAAAAGGTATTTAAGGAGGTGGAATCAGTCCTGAAAGAAATATCCAATGACAAGGAGAATCCTTCTCACGCAGAAATAATTGTCAATAATGCATGGGATAATATTATGAATAGAATTCGCAAAGATTATCCTTCATTTTCAGAAAATGATTATAAGTTAATTGCTTTGTCCGTGATGGGCTTTGAAGCAAAAACCATATCTCTTTTAATGAATTATACTCCCAAGACGGTTTATGGGAAAAAGGCTCGAATAAAACAACGGATAGCCAATTCCAGCGTGGCGGCAAAACAAGAATATCTAGCATTTTTAAGCGAAAAATAAGCAGTATAATAAATGCCGTGGGAATTGATATTATACCGCTCGTTATAAGTGTTTATAAATCAGATGTTTGTGGCGATGGGGTGTGGGAACACGGTTTGATACATTCTCGCGGCTTTTATTTTAACTTTGTGGTACAAAATTTGGGACACCTGCAAATCTCCGGGTATAAATATTTGTAGAAACTGGGTAACTG
>R24__coassemble_1130_pt1 | contig 15365 bp, 12 predicted proteins | sample R24__metabat2_low_PE_050 | metagenome-assembled genome bin R24 | reverse complement strand
CTATTGAGATGGCTCACCGTCACGGTTACACCACCGTTACCAGCCACCGTTCAGGCGAGACCGAGGATACCACTATCGCTGATATCGCCGTTGCTACCAACAGCGGCCAGATTAAGACCGGTTCCCTTAGCAGGACTGACCGTATCGCCAAGTACAACCGTCTCATGAAGATTGAGATCGAGCTTGCCGACGAAGCACGTTACGGTTACAAGAAACTCCGCTAAGGTATATGACAGGGCTCATTTCTCAGATTGTCGGCCCGGTTGTGGACGTTCATTTCTCCCTGTCTGATGAAGGCAGGGAGAAGGCTCTTCCCAAGATACACGACGCTCTTAAGATCGTTAAACCGGACGGCAAGACATTGATTGTAGAGGTGCAGCAGCACATTGGTGAAGATACCGTTCGCTGCGTTGCCCTGGATTCTACGGATGGATTGAAAAGGGGACTCGAGGCTATCAGCCTTGAGGCCCCTATTTCTATGCCCACGGGCGCCCAGATCCGCGGCCGAGTAATGAACGTTACCGGCGACTCGATTGACGGTTTGGGCAACCTCAGCCCCGATGGCTCGCTTCCCATTCACCGCGAGCCTCCTAAATTCGAGGACCTAACCACTTCGCAGGAAGTCCTTTCTACCGGCATCAAGGTCATCGACCTGCTGGAGCCCTACCTCAAGGGCGGAAAGATCGGCCTCTTTGGCGGAGCAGGTGTAGGCAAGACCGTGCTTATCAAGGAACTTATCAACAATATCGCCAAAAAGCATAACGGCTTCTCTGTATTCGCCGGTGTGGGTGAGCGTACCCGTGAGGGTAACGACCTCCTCCGTGAGATGATTGAGTCAGGCGTTATCCGTTACGGCGACGAGTTCCTCAAGGGCATGGAAGAAGGGCATTGGGACCTTTCCAAAGTAGATTTGAAAGAGCTTGAGAAGTCTCAGGTGGCCATGGTGTTCGGCCAGATGAACGAACCTCCGGGAGCACGTTCCAGCGTTGCCCTGAGCGGTCTTACACTGGCAGAGTCGTTCCGCGACAGCGGCACCGCAGAAGGCCCTAAGGATATTCTCTTCTTCATAGACAACATCTTCCGTTTTACACAGGCCGGCTCAGAGGTATCAGCACTTCTTGGCCGTATGCCTTCCGCAGTAGGTTATCAGCCTACCCTGGCCACAGAAATGGGCCAGATGCAGGAGCGAATCACCTCTACCAAGAATGGTTCAATCACTTCTGTACAGGCTGTTTACGTACCTGCCGACGACCTTACGGACCCCGCACCTGCAACCACCTTCTCTCACTTGGATGCAACCACGGTGCTTAGCCGTAAGATTACGGAAATGGGTATTTACCCTGCCGTAGATCCGCTGGAGAGTACGTCCCGCATTCTTGACCCCAACATCGTGGGTAAGAAGCACTACGACACCGCCCAGAGGGTTAAGCAGATTCTGCAGCGCAACAAAGAGCTCCAGGATATCATCTCCATCCTTGGTATGGACGAGCTTTCCGACGAGGATAAGATAACCGTTAACCGCGCACGTCGCGTTCAGCGTTTCCTTAGCCAGCCCTTCTTTGTAGCGGAGCAGTTTACCGGCATTCCCGGTGTGATGGTAGATATTGAAGATACTATTGACGGCTTTGACAAGATTCTGTCAGGAGAAGTTGACTACCTGCCGGAACAGGCCTTCCTGAACGTTGGTACCATAGAGGATGCCATCAAGAAGGGAGAGGCTCTGCTTGCTCAGGCTAAATAATTGAACGACAAGAATTTATGGCAGATATCCACCTACTTGTCCTTTCTCCCGAAGGGGAACTGGCAGACCTTAATGTCAGCAGCGTGACCCTGCCCGGCAGCGTTAGCCCTTTCCAGGTGCTTCGCCAGCACGCCGGCATGATTACGTCGCTTGAAAAAGGCCTCGTCCGCTATACTTCACCCCAGGGGGACGGCAGCATAGAAATAGGTTCTGGCTTTGCCAAAATACTTGATAACCAGGTGATTGTGTGCGTAGAAAAATGAGGTTGAAAGCATTCATAACTGCAATGATGCTGTGTCTGGCGCTTGCGCTGCCGGGCAGGGCGTTTGCGCAGGAAGAAGAGGGTAAGGTTGACGTTCCGGAGATAATCTTCGGACACATTGGAGATTCCTACGAGTGGCACATCACCGACATAGGGGAGACTAAGGTCTGCATCCATCTGCCCGTCATCGTACACAGCAAAACCACCGGTTGGCACGTATTCTCATCGGCCCGCCTGGAGGAAGCAGAGTACGAAGGCTTCCACATCGACCCGGAATCCGGCAAAGTGGTAGAAGCGGACGGACAGAGGCCCTTCGACATTTCCATCACCAAGAACGTACTGTCCCTGATGATAAGTGCCGTACTGCTGCTTGTCATTATACTGAGCACCGCAAGATGGTATCGCAGGCACGATGTTCTGTCAGAGGCTCCTACCGGCATTGCTGCGTACATGGAACCCCTGATCATGCTGGTCCATGGCATAGCCAAAGACAGCATCGGCGAGGATTACAGAAGGTATTCGCCTTACCTTTGCATGGCCTTCTTCTTTATTCTGCTGAACAACTTCCTTGGAATAGTTCCGTTCTTCCCGGGCGGCGCAAACCTTACCGGCAACATTGCAATCACGATGGTGCTGGCCCTTTGCACCTTCCTGGCCGTGAACCTTTTCGGAAACAAGCACTACTACAAGGAAATCTTCATGCCGGACGTGCCGGGCTTCCTTAAGCCCATCATGCCTATCATTGAGGTGTTCAGTGCCATAATGAAGCCTATCTCCCTGACCATCCGACTCTTTGCCAACATGATGGCGGGCCATATCCTGATCCTCTCGCTTGTGTGCATTATATTCATAATGGCCAAGTACGGAGGCGTCCTGTTCGGGTCCATGAGCGTCGTGTCGGTGCTGTTCGGAGTCTTTTGCGATATGCTGGAGTGCCTTGTGGCCTTTATCCAGGCATATGTATTTACGATGCTGTCTGCCATTTACATTGGTCTTTCAAGGCCGAAGGCAGAGCATGAATAAGGTAATAAATAATTGAAACATAAACATTTAAAGTAAGCAATCATGATTAATGAGATTATTCTTCAGGTAGCAGCCGGTGCTGCTCTTGGTAAAGTAGCAGCTGCATTTGGTGCCGCAATCGCCGCTTTCGCAGCAGGTTTCGGTATCGGTAAAATCGGCCAGTCTACCATGGAGGCCATCGCACGTCAGCCCGAGGCTGCAGGTAACCTTCGTAGCGGTATGATCATCGCTGCCGGTATGATAGAGGGTGCCGCCTTTTTCGCAATCATCGTTTGTCTGTTGGCCATCGTTCTGTAAGGTATGAATCTGGTCACTCCTGACAGCGGCCTCCTTTTCTGGATGGTCCTGATCTTCCTTGTCGTTCTGGGAATACTGTGGAAGTTCGGCTTCCCCATGATTACCGGAATGGTAGAGAAGAGGACTGCCCATATTGACGAGTCCCTGAGGCTCGCGCGAGAGGCCGAAGAAAGGATGAAGGGTTTAGCTCAGGAGCAGAAAGAGCTCATAGAGAAAACCCGCGTGCAGCAGAGTCAAATGCTCAAAGAAGCGACTGCGACCAAGGATGCTATCGTTGCAAAGGCCCAGGATGAGGCCCGCCAGCAGGCGGAAATCATCATTGAAAAGGCCCGCGTAGAGATAGCCGCCGAGAAAGAAAGCGCCATGCGTGAGATCCGCCGCGACGTTGCGGCCCTGTCCATTCAGGTGGCAGAGAAGATTTTGCGTGACCGCCTTGCCCCGGAGCAGCGTCAGGCAGAGTATATTGACAAGCTTATTGGAGAGGTAGAAGAAAAGAACAAGGAGTAATGAATACAGGAATCATAGCCTCCCGCTATGCTGCGGCTTTATACAAGTGGGTGGGTAAGGACGAAGCCATCGCCTCGCTGGTTTGCAGTCAGGCAAAGGTGCTGGTGTCCGCCCTTTCACTGGAGAAGCTGCGTGCCCTGCTGGGCGACGCCGCCCTTCAGCAGAAGCAGAAGACTGATCTTCTGCAGGCCGCCGTTTCCCCGGATGTTATGGAGCCGCATCTGAAGTCTTTTCTGGAGCTTGTCCTTTCCAACGGGCGCGTGGCAGAGCTGCGTTTCATCCTTAATTCCTACGTAAACCTTTACTACAGGCAGCGTAACATCCATTTTGCTACATTCCGGACGGCTACAAAACTCCCCAAGGAAACGTCGGACAGGATAGTTGCAGTTGCCGAATCCATGCTTAAGGGCAAGGTGACGGTTGAGGAAAGCATCAACCCGGACCTTATCGGCGGACTTGTGGTAGAGGTAGATGGGTATCGGTACGATGCCAGCGTTAGAACAGCCCTCAAAACCATTGAGGAGCAGTTCGTAGAAAAGAACAAGCGAATAGTTTAATAATCGTAACAAACTTATAATGAACAACATAAAGCCAAGCGAGATTTCAGAGGTACTGCTGCGTCAGCTGGAGTCCATGGATCTTTCCGCAAAATACGAAGAGATAGGCAAGGTGCTTCAGGTCAGTGACGGTGTAGCCCGTATCTACGGCCTTGAAGGCGCAGAGGCAGGAGAACTGCTGGAGTTTGACAACGGTGTAATGGCCGTTGCCATGAACCTCGAGCAGGATAATGTAGGCGCCGTGCTCCTTGGACCTACGGACCTCGTAAAAGAAGGCATGTCCGTTAAAAGGACAGGAAGAATCGCATCTATCGGTGTAGGTGAATCCATGCTTGGCAGGGTGGTGGATCCTCTTGGCAATCCTCTTGACGGCCGCGGCCGCATCGAGGGCGAGCTTACGGAAATGCCCCTTGAGCGTAAAGCCCCGGGCGTTATTTATCGTCAGCCGGTTAGCCAGCCGCTGCAGACAGGCCTCAAGGCTATTGACGCCATGATTCCTATCGGCCGCGGACAGCGCGAGCTCATCATCGGAGACCGCCAGACCGGAAAGACCGCCATCGCCATTGACACCATCATCAACCAGAGGAACGATTACCTTGCAGGCAAGCCGGTATATTGCATCTATGTTGCTGTAGGCCAGAAGGGTAGCACCGTGGCCAGCATAGTTGACACGCTTCGTGCCAAGGGCGCCATGGACTACACAATCGTGGTTTCCGCAACTGCCGCAGACCCTGCAGCACTCCAGTACTATGCTCCCTTCGCAGGTGCTGCGATCGGAGAGTACTTCCGCGACACAGGCCGCCATGCGCTGGTTGTTTACGACGACCTTTCAAAGCAGGCTGTCGCATACCGCGAGGTATCCCTTATCCTTCGTCGTCCTTCCGGACGTGAGGCTTATCCGGGCGATGTATTCTACCTGCACTCAAGACTTCTTGAAAGAGCTGCTAAAATAATTGAGCAGCAAGAGGTTGCAGAGAAAATGAACGACCTTCCCGCATCTCTTCAGGGCAAGGTGAAGGCAGGCGGTTCGCTTACCGCACTTCCTATCATCGAGACCCAGGCCGGAGACGTTTCTGCATACATCCCTACAAACGTGATTTCAATTACTGACGGCCAGATTTACCTGGAGAACGCCCTCTTCAACCAGGGTGTGCGTCCTGCCATCAACGTGGGTATATCCGTTTCACGTGTGGGTGGTAGCGCTCAGGTCAAGAGTATGAAGAAGGTTGCCGGTACCCTTAAGATAGACCAGGCCCAGTACAACGAGCTTGAAGCCTTCTCCAAGTTCTCTTCAGATATGGACAAGGTTACCGCCATGGCTATCGACAAGGGCCGTAAGAACAACCGACTTCTTATCCAGCCCCAGTACAGCCCTATGCCGGTAGGGGAGCAAGTCGCCATACTTTACTGCGGAACCAACGCCCTTATGAAGGACATTCCACTTGATAAGGTTGCCGCCTTCCAGGATGCCTTCCTTGACAGGATGCGCACCCTGCATAAGGACGACGTACTTGAGCCTCTTTCCAAAGGCAAGATTGACGACGACATTACTGCAATCCTGCGCAGCGAGGCTGAAATGGTTGCATTAAGCCTTAAAGACTAACGGTTTATGGCATCGCTGAAGGAAATAAAAGGCAGGATAGCTTCTGTTAAGAGTACCCTGAAGATTACCTCTGCAATGAAGATGGTCGCATCTTCGAAGCTCAGGAAGGCTCAGGGTGCCATAACCGGTATGCTGCCTTACCAGAAGTCGCTGGAGGGCATGCTGGCAGACCTTATGACAGGTGCCAGCGCAGACCCCCGCTACTTTGCTCCGGTGCCTCAGGACAAGCCGCTGAAGGTGGCTGTGGTATGCTTTTCTTCCAACTCCTCCCTTTGCGGAGCCTTCAATTCCAATGTTGCAAGGAAGGCGAACCAGCTGCTTAAGGACCATCAGGCCGCAGGTGATACCGTAACCGTTTTTGCCGTAGGAAAGAAGATTGCCGATACCCTTGCTAAGGCCGGTTATCCGTCCGTGGCAGATTATAACGGCATGGCTGCAAAGCCTTCTTACGATGCTGCCGCTGACCTGGCAAAAACCTTGACCGACGGCTTCCTGGACGGCAAATATGACAAGGTGGAGCTGGTATACAACCACTTCAAGTCTACTGCCTCACAGGTCACGGTGCAGGAAACCTACCTGCCAATGGAAATGCCGCAGAGCACCGCATCGGCAGACATCGACTATATCATCGAGCCCTCGCGTGAGGAGCAGATCGCAGCTTTGCTGCCAAAGGTACTGCGCCTTAAAATTTACACCGTCCTTCTGGACAGCATCGCCGCAGAACATGCAGCCCGTACGGTTGCAATGCAGGTTGCAACGGACAATGCAGACCAGCTGCTTGGAGAGCTCAACCTGGAATACAACAAAGGACGTCAGCAAAAGATCACCAACGAGATCCTGGATCTTGTGGGTGGCGCAATGGAATAAATTTTACCGCAATATGAAATTCTTTTCAACCCTAGCCCTGGCCCTTGTGGCAATCCTGGCCTCCTGTGCATCGGACAAAAGCCTTAAGTACGGCGACGAGTGCAGCAGCGACTATCTTCCCATACTTAAAGAGAAGAGGGTAGCCCTGCTTAGCAATCATACCGGGATTGTTGGCAACAAGATTGATGTCGAACTGAAAAACGGCCACCTGCTGCCTGCAGACAGCGTTGCAATGGCTGGTGGAAGGCACATCCTTGACGTAATGTTGGAGGAAGGCGTGAATGTAACCGCCATCTTCTCTCCCGAGCACGGCTTCCGCGGAACTGCTGATGCCGGCGAACATGTAGGCAACGACACCGACCCCAAAACAGGCATTCCCATCCTGTCCCTTTACAGCCCCGGCAGCTACAGGCCCAGCGCAGAGTCAATGGCCAAATTCGATGCCCTGGTTGTGGATATCCAGGACGTAGGAACCCGCTTCTACACATACTACATCACCATGAAGCGCCTTATGGAGGCTTGCGCCGCCGAAGGCAAGAAGGTGGTTATTATGGACAGGCCCAACCCTAACGGCTTCTTTGTGGACGGTCCCATCCTTGACATGAGCCTTAAGTCTGGAGTAGGCGCAATTCCTATTCCTGTCGCTCATGGCATGACCCTTGGCGAACTTGCCCTTATGATGAACGGCGAGGGCTGGCTGGCCGATGGCCTTATCTGCGACGTAGATGTTATCAAGTGCAGGAATTACACTCACGCCATGCGCGAGCCGCTTGTTTTTGCACCCTCTCCCAACCTTAAGGAGATGGCCGCAATCTATGCCTATCCTTCTACCTGCTATTTTGAGGGTACGATAGTCTCCCTTGGCCGCGGAACGGACAAGCCTTTCCTGATTTACGGACATCCGGACATGCAGGACTGCGACTTTGTATTTACTCCCCGCAGCATTTCCGGCGCCAAGAACCCTCCCTGCCTTGATCAGGAGTGCCATGGCGTAGATCTCACCTCTACTGATGAATTTACCGGAAAGGTAGATTTCTCATACGTGATCGATGCTTACAATAAACTTGGCGGCCGTGAAGACTTCTTCCTTCGCAACGGTTTCTTCGATCTTCTTACCGGAGACCGTTCAATCAAGGAAAGAATCATTGCCGGTGCCACCGCAGAAGACCTTGCTGCTTCCTGGAAAGAGGATGTAGCTGCCTTCAAGGCACTCAGGGCCAAGTATCTCCTTTATCCGGAAAACTAACCTGAACCTATATAAACGAGAGAACCCGACCTCACGGCCGGGTTTTTTCGCTAACACTAACACTTATTCAATATGATCAAAAACTAGCTTATGGTTTTAAGTCTTCGATTCCTTATATTGCCAATAGCGTGCCAAACTTAAAAACGGGCAAAATTATTTGGGCGATTTGGAATTATGAAAGCTTTTTTCGTATATTTGCAGTCCCATTTGGAAAGATGCTCGAGTGGCTGAAGAGGCACGCCTGGAAAGCGTGTGTACCCCAAAAGGGTATCGCGAGTTCGAATCTCGCTCTTTCCGCCGGAAACAATAAAGGACTACCAAGCTATGCTTGGTGGTCCTTTTCTTCTTTATTGGTTCATTTTGACACTAAAGTGTTCCATTTTTCCCGTTATGTTCATTTTTCTACGGAAACCTTTGATTTTTTGATTTAATTGATTAAACTTGCAACTTAATGACCCCTAAAGGGGGTAGTAAAAGAACACCCTAAAACTGAACTTTTACACTAACTTATTTTATATTAACTAAAAAACGCTTATGGGAAAATTTAAACTTTTTCTAACGGCAGTAATGGTTTGCCTCAGTGCCGGCTTCGCGTTTGCCCAGACCAAAACGGTAAAGGGTAACGTTACAGCCAAGTCTGACGGCCAGCCTATCATCGGCGCCTATGTGCAGATTGACGGCACAAAGCTCGGCGCTGTTACTGATCTCGACGGTAACTTCACCATCGGCAATGTTCCTGCAAGCGCTACGACAGTAGTCGTATCCAACCTTGGTTACAAGGAGGTACGCCTTCCCATCGCAGCAAACATGCAGATTGTCATGGAGGATGACGCTGAAGTTCTTGAAAGCGCAGTCGTTACCGGTATGACAAAAACAGACCGCCGACTCTTTACGGGTTCTTCTGCAAAGGTTGACGCAGCTACCGCAAAACTTGATGGTATCGCTGATGTCAGCCGTTCACTGGAAGGCCGTGTAGCCGGTGTATCCGTTCAGAACGTGTCAGGTACCTTCGGTACGGCTCCTAAGATCCGTGTCCGTGGTGCTACTTCCATCTATGGTTCATCAAAACCTCTGTGGGTTGTCGATGGCGTTATCATGGAAGATGTTATTGATGTAGATGCAGAAGACCTCTCATCAGGTGATGCTAACACCCTTATTTCTTCTGCAATCGCTGGTTTGAACTCCGACGATATCGAGTCCTTCGATATCCTTAAGGATGGTTCCGCTACCTCTATTTACGGTGCGCGCGCGATGGCCGGTGTGATTGTAGTTACTACTAAGAAGGGTCGTTCAGGTCACAGCCAGATTTCATATACCGGTGAGTATACCATGAGGCTCAAGCCCCAGTACAGTACCTTCAACATCATGAACTCCCAGGACCAGATGGCTATCTACCAGGAGTTGGAGCAGAAGGGTTATCTGAACTATGCTTCTACCGCAAATGCATCAGCATCAGGTGTTTATGGTAAGATGTACCAGCTCATCACCGAGTACAATGAGACCTCTGGTCAGTTCGGTCTTGCTAATACTCCGGAAGCAAAGGCAGCTTATCTGCGTGCAGCCGAGTACCGCAACACAGACTGGTTCGACAAACTCTTCACCTACAACATCCAGCACAACCACTCTGTAAGTATCTCTGGTGGTACTGACAAGGGTAGTTACTATGCATCCCTCTCTATCATGGATGACCCGGGTTGGTCACTGCAGAGTAAGGTTCAGCGTTACACCGCTAACCTGAATGTAACTCACAGGATTCTTGACAACCTTACCTTCAACATGATCAGCAACGCTTCTTACCGTAAACAGCGCGCTCCTGGTACCCTTGGTTCCTCTATCGACGCAGTATCCGGTGAGGTTAAGCGTGACTTCGATATCAACCCTTACTCATACGCTCTCAACACTTCACGTGCTCTTGATCCGGACGTATTCTATACCAGAAACTACGCTCCCTTCAACATTATGTATGAGTTGGACAACAACTACCTTGACCTTGACGTTACCAACCTCAGGTTCCAGGGCGAGTTGAAATATTCTCCTATCAAGGATCTCGAGATTTCTATCCTCGGTGCTGTTAAGTCTTCACAGACCACCCGTGAGCACTACATCCTGGATGATTCCAACCAGGCACAGGCTTACCGTGCAGCTTACACCACCACCATCAGGGACGGAAACTCCTTCCTTTACACTGACCCTGACGTTCCGTTCGCACTTCCTGAGACCGTACTGCCTTACGGTGGTATCTTCCAGAGAACCGACAACAAGATGTTTGGCTGGGACTTCCGTGCATCTGCAACCTACAACAAGAAGATTGGTGACAATCACCTTGTAAACGCTTATGCAGGTATGGAGACCAACTCCATCGACCGTCACGCCGTATGGTTCCGCGGTTGGGGTCTTCAGTACAACATGGGTGAAATTGCCCAGTACAACTACAAGATCTTCAAGAAAGGTGCAGAAGAGAATACAGATTACTTCACCATGGGTAACACCCACGAGCGTCGTGCTGCATTCTTCGGAACCGTTACTTACGCATTCAAGAACCGTTACAGTGTAACCGGTACCATGCGTTACGAGGGTTCCAACCGTCTTGGTAAGAGCCGCAGCGCACGTTGGCTTCCTACATGGAACATCTCCGGTAGGTGGAACATTTCCGACGAGCCTTGGATGCGTCCTCTTGCTCCCGCACTTTCTCACGCTGCTATCAAACTCTCTTACTCACTTACCGCAGAAAGCGGCCCTTCATGGGTAACCAACTCCAACGTAGTTATCGAGGCCGATAACCCTTGGCGTCCCGTTGCAAAGGATAAAGAGAGTATCCTTGGTATTTCCTCACTTGCCAACCCTGACCTCACCTTCGAGAAGAAGCACGAGTTCAACGTTGGTCTCGAGGCCGGTTTCCTTGACAACAGAATCAACTTTGCAGGTGACTGGTACAAGCGTAACAACTACGACCTTATCGGTATCACTTATACCCAGGGTATCGGTGGTGAGATCATGAAGTATGGTAACGTTGCAGCCATGAAGTCTGATGGTTTTGAGCTCAGCTTGACTACCACCAACATCAAGACCAAGGCCTTCAAGTGGACCTCTAACTTCATCTACTCTCACTCACACAACATGATTACCAAACTGAACACAACCAAGCGTGTCATCGACCTTATCTCCGGCACCGGTTTCGCACAGGAAGGCTATCAGAACCACTCCATCTTCTCAATTCCTTTCATGGGCTTGAACGATGAAGGTCTGCCTACATTCCTGGATCAGGATGGTAACATCTCTGTAACTGGTATTTACTTCCAGACTTCCGCTTCCGATCCCGAGAACGTCAAGTTCCTCAAGTACTCAGGTACTGCAGATCCTAAGGATGTTGCTTCATTGGGTAACACCTTCGAGTGGAATGGCTTCCGTCTGAATGTATTCATTACCGGCTCCTTCGGCAACGTAGTACGTCTTGACCCTGTATTCAAGGCTTCTTACAACGACCTTACCTCCATGCCTAAGGAGTTCCGCAACCGTTGGATTGTTCCTGGTGACGAAGAGAAGACCACTATCCCTGTTATCGCATCCCGTATGCAGAACGTAAACGATACCTCTCTGAGCTATGCTTACAACGCATACAACTACTCAACAGAGCGTATCGCTAAGGGTGACTTCATCCGTCTTAAGGAAGTATCCCTCAGCTATGACTTCCCCAAGAAGCTTGTCAACAGCCTCAAGCTTAACAACCTGTCTCTCAAGGTTCAGGCTACCAACCTCTTCCTGCTCTATGCAGACAAGAAGCTGAACGGTCAGGATCCTGAGTTCTTCAACACCGGTGGTGTTGCAGTACCTGTTCCTAAGCAGTTTACCGTAACCCTCAAGGTTGGAATTTAATTACAGGAGGAATGAATATGAAAACAACTAAGATTATACTTTCAATCGCAGCAGCCGCTTTGGCTTTCGCTTCCTGCAACAAGTTCCTGGATACCATGCCGGATAACCGTGCAGAACTTGATACACCTGCAAAGATTAAGGCTATCCTTGGCTCTGCATACTCTTTCACTGACTATCAGATGGTCACCGAGCTTCTTTCTGATAACGTAGATAACAACGCAGCAGTTGTAACCGGTGAAGCCGGCCGCTTCTACGATGAAATCTTCGCTTGGAAAGATGGTATCGAGTCCAACAACGAATCCCCTGAGAACATCTGGGACCGTAACTGGGGTGCAATCGCAAATGCAAACCAGGCTCTTGAGGCCATCAACAACCTTGGTGGAAAAGACAACCCTGAGCTTTCAGGTGCTTATGGCGAGGCTCTCCTTGCCAGGGCATACGCTCACTTCACACTTGTAAATATCTTCTGTCTTCAGTATAACCCTCAGACTTCAGAGACCGATCAGGGCCTTCCTTACATGGAGCAGCCTGAGCAGGGCCTGAACCCTCAGTACCAGCGTGGTAACGTTGCAGAGGTTTATGCTAAGATCGAGGCCGACATCGAGGAAGGTCTTAAATATGTGACCGACGACTACGATGTTCTCAAGTACCACTTCAACCGTCAGGCTGCTTTCGCATTTGCTACAAGGTTCTTCCTTTACTATGGCAAATACCAGAGGGCTATCGAGTGCGCTAACGAGTGCCTTGGTGCTACCCCTGCAAGCCAGCTTCGTGACTATGTAGACCTGCAGAACAACTATGCTACCATAGCTACTGCACGTGCAGCTTACAACAGCTCAGACCAGAAGAGCAACCTTCTTCTCCAGACCGGTTACTCTAACCAGGGTCTTTACTGGGGTAACTACTCAGGCTCATACAAGTACTATGCATTCACCCAGAACATAGCTCTTACCGAGTCCTTCTTTGCTCCTACTCCTTGGTCAAATGGTTCAGTTCTGACTGCTTCTGCTTTCAAGTGGCGTCCTAGAACTTACATTGTCTCAACTCTGTCTTACACCATTTTCTGGAAGATCGACTACGAGTTTGAGTACACTGACCCTGTTGCAGGTATCGGTTATCATCGTACCGTATATCCCGCCTTCACAACTGACGAGTGCTTGCTTAACCGCGCAGAGGCATACATCCTCAGCAAACAGTATGACAAGGCCTGCGAAGACCTCAACATCTGGTGCAAGAATATGTATGTAAATCCTGGTGAGCTCACTCCTGAGAATATTAGGGACTTCTACGACACTGTTCCTTACTATGAGTGGGACAAGCCTACACAGAAGAAGCACCTCAATCCTAAGTTCGCTTGGGAAGGTGAAGGTTCTATCCAGGAGGCTATGCTTCACTTCGTTCTTAACTGCCGTCGTACCGAGACCATGGGTCTGGGCCAGAGATGGTTCGACATCAAGCGTTACGGTATCGAAATCTATCGTAGGGTAGTGAATTCAACTTCTCAGCTGGATCACATTACCGATACTCTTGGTCCTGATGACCTCCGTCGTGCACTTCAGATCCCTCAGAAGTCTCGCGATGCAGGATTCGAGGCTAACAAACGTTAATAACGATAAACAGTTGTGAATATGAAAAAATTTATCTATACCGTATTGGCAGCCGTAGTCGTTTGCTCATTACTTAACTCCTGCTCAGAGGACAAGCTCAACAAGGACAGTATCATTACTGCCGATGAGATGCAGCCCAACGAGTTTGACAAGTGGCTTGAGGCTAACTACGTAAAACCTTACAACATACTTTTCAAGTATCGTTATGAGATGAACGAGTCTGATTACAGTTACTACACCATCCCTGCAGATTATGACTGCTCTGTCATTCTTGCACACCTGGTTAAGTACCTGTGCATCGACTCTTACGATGAGGTTGCAACTCCTAACTTCACCCGTAAGTACTTCCCTAAAATGTTCTTCCTTATCGGAGAATGGGAGTACAAGAACAATGGTACTTACATCCTTGGTACAGCAGAGGGTGGCAAGAAGATCCTGCTCTCAGGTGTTAACTACCTACCTCAGGTTCTTGCCGGTACTTATCAGGGTTACTCAGATGTAAAAGAGGGTCTTAACCACTTCTACATCAAGACTATCCACCATGAGTTCACCCATATCCTGAACCAGACCAAGGACTTCCCCGCAGATTTCACCATGGTTACTCCTGCTAACTACGTAACCGATTCTTGGAGCACAAGCGAGTATGGTTCATACTATCGTCAGCGCGGATTTATCTCTTCTTACGCTCAGCACTCTGACCGTGAGGACTTCGCAGAGATGATGTCAATTTATGTAACCAACTCAGCTGAGAAATGGGCTTCCTTGCTGGAGCAGTCAAGCAGGGAGGTTACTGAGAACGATGTCACTGATCCTGAGTTCAAGAGCTCATTCCCGACTCTTGCAGTAGGTGATAAATTCCCCGGTGCTGACTATATCGCAGCTAAGCTCGAGATAGTTAAAACCTATATGCTGAACACATTCAACATCAAGCTTGACGATCTTCGTGACGCCGTTCTCCGTCGTCAGGAAGAGGTTGTCAGCGGTGTTGTTGACCTTACTTCTCTTGAAATCAAATAAATTGGACGATTATGGCAAAGTATTTCAACAGAATTATTACTGGACTGCTCACAGTGGCAGTTATGTCCCTGACCTTCCAATCTTGTTTGAAAGATCAGGAGGACGTATTTGACGATTCTGCTGCAGCACGTCTTACCAAGACCCTGCAGGAGGCTCAGAAAGTACTTGTTGGCGCTGAGTACGGCTGGAGAATGTACTATTATCCGGATCCGGACCAGAGCTACGGTGGTTACGTTTACACTCTTAAGTTCACCAACGATAAGGTTACCGTTTACAGCGAGATCTTTGACGGCGCATCCGAGTCTCTTTACAAGATGACCCGTGACGACGGTCCGGTTCTCTCTTTCGATACCTTCAACCAGAATATGCACTACTTCGCTACTCCTTCAGGCTCCATGAGGAACCTCTACGGGGAAAGCGGCAGGTATCAGGCATACAAGGGTGACTTCGAGTTCGTTATCTATAAGGCTACCGCTCAGGAGGTTATCCTGAAGGGCAAGCGTACCAGAAACGTTATCAAGATGTATCCTCTTTCTGCTGAAGAAGACGCAGAGCAGATTACTCTTGACGTATACGAGAACGCATCTTCAGTATATTGCTCTCAGTTCGTAGGCAACATTGGTGGTAAGAATGTTCTTACTTACCTTGACCTTGACAACCGTTGGGTTTCTTTCTATGAAATTAACGGCGAGGAAGTTGGTGACCTTATTGACGAGGCTCCTTTCGCTTACACCGAGACCGGTCTTCTCCTTTACACCCCTGTAG
>R24__coassemble_1106_pt1 | contig 15576 bp, 11 predicted proteins | sample R24__metabat2_low_PE_050 | metagenome-assembled genome bin R24 | reverse complement strand
AAACAATAATTGTATCTTTGCAAGCATGAATTACAGTGGAATTATAGTAGGAGCGGCAGTGTTCTTCAGCATCGGAATCTGCCATCCGGCCATCATAAAGATGGAATATTATTGGGGGAAGCAAAGCTGGTGGATATGGCTGGTTACAGGCCTTGCCTGCTGCGGAATATCCCTCTTCGTAGAGAATCAGACAGTATCAACAATTATTGGCGGCTTCGCCTTTTCCTGCCTATGGGGCATCCTGGAAATGTTCCAGCAAGAAAAACGCGTGCTCAAGGGTTGGTTCCCAGAGAACCCCAAGAGACACGCGTACTACGAAGCTTTAAGGAATAAATAGTTTATTGAAGTGTCAGAAAGGGGAAGTATCAGGCCAAATTGTTATATTTGACTATCAAATTAGTGTATGAAGAATATTGCAATATTTTGCTCGGCCAGCAAGGATATAGACCAAAGGTTCAATGAAGGAGCGGCCAAACTGGTTACCGGCCTGTGCGCCAAAGGCTACGGCATCGTCTCCGGCGGAACAATTAAGGGGACGATGGGAGTAGTTTCAGACGCTATTGCCAAGGCCGGAGGCTACCATAAGGGCGTTCTGCCCCGCTTCATGGCGGACCTTGCCCATAGCGGACTGTCCCAGGTTGTATGGACGGATTCGATGTCCCAGCGCAAAGAAGAAATGCGCCGCGACACCGTAGCTGCCATCGCCCTTCCCGGAGGCATCGGCACTCTTGACGAACTAATTGAAACACATGTACTTAAGAAGCTTGCAAAGTACAATGGCCGCGTGATTGTACTGAACCTTAACGGCTTCTTCAAGCCCTTCCTGGCCCTTTTGGACCATTACGTAGCCACCGGCATGCTCACCAAGGCCGACAGAGCCCTGGTAGAAAGCTTCGATACAGTAGAAGACCTGATCGCTTCGTTTGAATAAAGCCAACAGTTAATCGACCATTTTTTCTGCGGTAGTGAAGCGCTTTACGGGAACGGGGGCGTTAAAGTTTGGATTGCCAATGCCGCGGCTCAGGTTCTTTTGGAAGTCATTCCAATCTACCATAACCTGCTTGTAAGTACCTGATTTAGAATCATATTCCAAACGAATGCACTGCGGGAATACATCCGGCGAATAGGGGTTTTCACGTGGTGCCCAGCCGGGAGTGTAAATATAAGAAAACGGCACGGAGCTCATAACTGGGGCTGTTCCGTCCGGACGTTTGCCGGGATTGGAAAGGAAGAGCTGGGCCACAAACAGGGCGATGCTCTGTGCCCGGGTAAGATGGGGCGGCCTTGTCCAGGACAGGTTATAGTTCACGGATTCCATCACGCGGCGGTAAGTCTCTGCATTAATCCTTGCCGCACGGTCTTCTTTGGTTTCGAATTCCCCGGGATCGAGGGGCAAGAAGAAATATCGCCCTATGCTAGAATAGCCATAATAGCCAAGCATGGGGAACGGATTCGCCCTGGGCTCCGGCTTGCGGACCAGGGAATCCGGCCTTTCTACATGCTCCTGGGCCTGCAGTCCGATGGCCCCGGCCATCAGCAAAACAATCGAAATGAATAATAACCGTCTCATACCGAGACGCTCTCTTGTCAAGAATTATGCCATCACAAAATTATGATTGTAGCCGGGAATTTACTTGACCAATTCAAGAATTCGTATTAATTTTGTGCCCCGTAAAATACGCTTTAATTTCTCATGAAAGCTGTTGTTAAAACCAATTTTCAACTTCCTGGTCAGGAGTCAAAGTATACGGGAAAAGTCCGCGACGTATACAGTCTTAACAGCGGATACATTGTAATGGTCGCTACAGACCGAATCTCTGCCTTCGACGTTGTTTTACCCGAAGGAATTCCTTACAAAGGACAGGTGCTGAACCAGATTGCAGCCCAGTTCCTTGATCTCACAGAAGACATTATCCCCAACTGGAAAGTTGCAGCCGTTGACCCTATGGTTACCATTGGCTACCGCTGCGAACCGTACAAGGTGGAAATGGTTGTACGCGGTTACCTTGCAGGTCATGCATGGCGTGAATACAAGGCCGGGAACCGCACCCTTTGCGGAGTAACCCTGCCCGAGGGCCTCAAAGAGAACCAGAAACTTCCCCACCCCATCATCACCCCTACAACCAAGGCGGCTGAGGGCCACGATGAGGACATTTCCAAAGAGGAGATCATCGCCCGCGGCATTGTTCCCGCAGACGAGTATGAGCAGCTGGAGAAATACACCCTGGCACTTTACCAGAGAGGAACAGAGATTGCCGCAAAACGCGGTCTTATCCTTGTAGATACCAAATACGAATTTGGTAAGAGGGACGGCAAGATCATGTTGATGGACGAGATCCATACCCCCGACTCTTCCCGTTACTTCTACGCCGAAGGCTACGAGGACCGTCTTGCCAAAGGCGAGCACCAGAAGCAGCTTTCCAAAGAGTTCGTACGCGAATGGCTTATGGCTAACGGCTTCCAGGGCCAGACAGGACAGAAGGTTCCCGAGATGACCCCCGAGGTTGTAAACGGAATCACAGAGCGTTACATTGAGCTGTACGAAAAACTCAGCCCCACTCCCTTCCAGCGCACAGAATGCGCAGATGTTCCCGCTCGTATAGAGAAGAACATCCTTGATTTCTTGAAGACTATTTAAAGCTATGGCGCGCTATTCGTCTTGATAGCGCGCCGTAGGATATTCACCACTGAAGCAGGCAGTACACAGTTGTGTTCTGCCTGATGCTTTATATAGGGCATCCACAGAAAGATACTCCAGGGAATCGGCACCTATAAAGGCACGGATTTCATCTATGCTGCGGCCGGAAGCCAGAAGCTGCTCCTTGGTACCGGTATCGATACCGTAGTAGCAGGGCCAGGCATAAGGCGGGCTGGCAATGCGCATATGCACTGCCGTAGCACCGGCATCGCGCAGCATCTGGACCAGAATCTTGGATGTAGTACCGCGGACGATGGAATCGTCAATCACCACTACCCTCTTGCCTTTGACTATGCTGCGCACCGGGGACAGTTTCATCCTGACACCGATGTCACGCATGGACTGGGTGGGCTGGATGAAGGTCCTGGCCACGTACATATTCTTGATAAGGCCCATTTCCAGTGGCAGATGAGCCGCCTCTGCATAGCCTATGGCTGCGCTCATGCTGGATTCAGGCACGCAGGTGACAAGGTCTGCATCGGCAGGATGCTCTTCCTGCAAAAGTCGGCCTGACTGCTTGCGGAAGGCGTGCACGCTGCAGCCCTCTATGACGCTGTCCGGACGGGCGAAGTAAACATACTCCATCGCACACATGCGATGGGCGCAACGGCGCGCCATGCTGGTGCTGTGCACTCCGTTGGCATCGATTGCCACCAGCTCTCCAGGCTCGACATCCCTGATAAATGTCGCCCCCACGGTGTCCAGGGCGCAGGTTTCGCTGGCCACAACGTAACCATCGCCAAGACGGCCGATGGACAAGGGACGGAAACCGTATTTGTCGCGGCAGGCGTAAAGCGTATCCTTGGTTAGGATGACGGTAGCATAGGCTCCGTCAAGCTGATTGGCCGCATTGCGAATGTTCTCTTCCCAGGTATGTCCGTGCGCTCCGGCCCCAAGAAGGTGGCCGAAGAGTTCACTGTCCGACGTGCTGTGGAACAGGTGACCGCGCTTTTCAAGCAGTTCCTTAACCTGCGTGGCGTTCACGATATTACCGTTATGGGCCACTGCAAAGGAAGGATTCCTGCGGGTAAACAGGAAGGGCTGAAGGTTCTCTACGCCACCCACATCCGTAGTAGGATAACGCACGTGGCCGATGCAGGAACTTCCGGGAAGATCTGCAATCTCTTCCTGCTTAAACACATCCTTGACAAGGCCGATGCCCTTATGCAGGCTTATCACGCCCTGGTCGTTAAGGGCGGCGATGCCACAGCCTTGCTGCCCGCGATGCTGCAGGGCCTGGAGCGCCAGGAATGCGTGCGTGGCCGCGTGTTCTACTGCGAAGAACCCAACCACACCGCACTCCTCGTGCAACTCTCTGTCGTCTATGTAATTCATTAATTTATGAACAGCAATTCACGGTATTTAGGCAACGGCCAGCTGTCGTTGTCCACAATCTCTTCCAGTTTGTCGATAGGCTTTCTTATTGCCTCCAGGCTCTCTGCGATAGCATGGTAAGCGCTTGCCTTTGCATATTCGTCCTCAAGGTTATTGGCCTTTTTGCGAGCCTCTACCATTGCATCCACCTTGGTACGGATATCTTTGACAAGGCTGGAAATGTTCTCTATCAGATTAAGGGCGACGGATGCCTGATCTTTATATGATTCCGGCATTACGTCCTTCATCAGGGACACATTTTTAAGCAGCCGGCCCTGATACTCCAAAGCGGCGGGAATAATATGGTTGATAGCCATCCTGCCAATTACGCGTGCCTCTATCTGCACCTTCTTTGTGTACATTTCCCACTTAACCTCGTTGCGGGCTTCAAGCTCCTTGAGCGAATGAACGCCAAGAGAGGTGAACAGGTTGACAGATTCCGGTGTGGTAAAGGTCTTTATCATTTCCGGAACGCTTGTCTGGGTGTCGAGTCCGCGGCGGGCAGCCTCTTTCTTCCACTCATCTGAATAGCCGTTTCCGTCGAAGCAAACGACATCGATTATAGAACTGATGATGGGTTTGAGTACGTCCATAGCAGCAACCTCAAGGCTCTTTCCGGCTGCCAGTTCCTTGTCGAGCTCTTCCTTGAACTTAAGGAGCTGCTGGGCCACAGCGGCGCTCAGGACGGTCATGGCACCTGCACAGTTGGCAGAAGAACCAACAGCGCGGAACTCAAAGCGGTTACCGGTGAATGCGAACGGTGAAGTACGGTTGCGGTCTGTATTGTCAAGGAAGATCTGAGGAATCTCTACGATACCTACAGAAGCGCCTTTCTTGCCGGCGATTTCAATAGGGGTACCAGAGGGAACCTCAAGCAATTTGTGAAGGACGTCGGTCATAGCCCTGCCAAGGAAGGCGGATACTATTGCAGGCGGAGCCTCGTTTCCGCCAAGGCGGTGAGCATTGGTGGCGCTGGCTATGCTGGCCTTCAGCAGACCATTGTGGCGCTGAACGGCGGCAAGTACATTCACAAAGAAAATGATGAACTGAAGGTTGCTCTTGGCATCTTTGCCGGGACCCATCAGAAGAGTGCCGGTGTCGGTACCAAGGGACCAGTTGTTATGTTTACCGGAACCGTTGATTCCGTCGAAGGGTTTCTCATGAAGCAGAACCACAAAGCCATGCTTGCGTGCGATGCGGTTCATGACATTCATTATCATCTGGTTCTGGTCGTTGGACAGGTTGCATTCGCCGTAAATGGGAGCGAACTCGAACTGGTTGGGAGCAACCTCGTTGTGGCGGGTCTTGAGCGGAATGCCAAGCTTGTAGCCTTCAATCTCAAGGTCACGCATGAAGGCGGCCACGCGGGTAGGAATCGCACCAAAGTAGTGGTCGTCCAGCTGCTGATTTTTGGATGATGCATGTCCCATGAGCGTGCGGCCGGTAAGCATCAGGTCAGGACGGGCAGCATAAAGGTCCTCATCTACAAGGAAGTACTCCTGCTCCCAGCCAAGGTAGGAAATAACCTTGCGAACCTTGGGATCGAAGAGCTTGCAGATAGGAAGGGCTGCATCAGAAACGGCCTTCAGGGCCTTCTTAAGAGGGGTTTTGTAGTCCAGAGCCTCTCCGGTATATGAAATGAAGATGGTAGGAATACAAAGGGTATCGTCCTGAATGAAGACAGGTGACGTAGGGTCCCATGCGGTGTAGCCACGGGCCTCGAAGGTAGCACGGATACCTCCGTTGGGGAAGGACGATGCATCCGGCTCCTGCTGGATAAGGGCCTTGCCGTTAAAAGACTCAATCATACCGCCTTTGCGGTCGTATTCCATAAGGGAATCGTGCTTCTCTGCGGTAACGTCGGTAAGCGGCTGGAACCAGTGGGTAACATGGGTTACGCCATGCTCCAGGGCCCATTCCTTCATACCATCGGCAACATCGTCTGCAATGGCAAGGTCAAGGGGACGTCCATTGTCGATGCAGTCGATCAAAGCGTCATAAACCTTGACATCCAGGTATTTACGCATTTTGTCGCGGTTGAACACAAGTTCACCGAAGTAGGCTGACGGACGCGATGCGGGCGCCGACACTTCAAGAGCCTTTTTCTTAAAGGCCTCCTGAACGACATCAAATCTCATTTTGCTCATGGTATGGAAGGTATTAATTGTTTTCTTGATATTTGAGGGCGGCGGCTACAAAACCGTCGAAGAGCGGATGCGGATGTTCCGGGGTGCTCTTGTATTCCGGATGGAACTGCGTTCCGATGAAGAAGGGGTGGGAAGGAAGTTCTACTACTTCTACCAGACCTGATTCAGGATTGCGGCCCGTTGCTATCATTCCGGCCTTCTGGAAGTCTTCCAGATACTGGGAATTGAATTCGAAACGATGGCGGTGACGCTCCTTGATATCGGTTTTACCATATAGTTTGGCGGCAAGGGAACCGGCCTCAAGACGGCAGTCGTAAGCGCCCAGGCGCATGGTTCCACCCTTGATCTTTGTCTTTTTCTGCTCTTCCATGAGGCAGATTACAGGATGGCCGGAGTCAGGATTAACCTCCATTGAGGCGGCATCGGGCCAGCCAAGCACGTTGCGGGCGAATTCAACCACGCACATCTGCATTCCAAGGCAGATGCCAAGGAAAGGAATGCCCTTTTCGCGAGCATATTTGACAGCACAAACCTTGCCTTCCAGGCCCCTTTCACCGAAGCCGGGGGCTACCAGTATACCTTCTGCGTCCTTCAGGATCTCATCGACATTCTCTGCATTGACGTTTTCACTCTGGACGGTTTTAAGGTTAACCTTGCACTTATTGGCCGCACCGGCATGTACAAAGGCCTCCTGAATTGACTTGTAAGCGTCCTGAAGCTCTACATACTTACCTACCAGGGTAATGTTTACGGTATGGGCAGGGTTCTGCAGGCGGGTAAGGAACTGCTTCCAACGGGTAAGGTTGGGCTCGTTGAAGTTCTCTATCTGGAGCTTGCGCACTGCAAGTTCGTCAAGATGCTCTTCATGCATATTTAGAGGCACCTGATAAATGCTCCAGGCATCGATGCTCTGGATAACGTGACCGGGCTTAACATTGCAGAAGAGGGCAATTTTGCGCCTAAGCTCCTGATTCAGAGGATGTTCCGTGCGGCATACAATCACATCCGGCTTAACACCGCTCTGCTGCAGCATCTGTACGGAGTGCTGGGTAGGCTTTGTCTTAAGCTCTTTGGCGGCGCTAAGGTAAGGGATAAGGGTAAGATGAATGCTCATGCAATCCTCTTCCGGAAGCTCCCACTGCAGCTGGCGCACTGCCTCTACAAAGGGCTGGGACTCCATATCGCCCACGGTTCCGCCAATCTCTGTAAGTATAACGTCATAATCACCGGTTTTGCCAAGAAGAAGCATGCGGCGCTTGATCTCGTCGGTAATGTGAGGCACAATCTGGACTGTCTTGCCAAGGTATGCACCCTCGCGCTCCTTGGTAATAACGGTATTGTAGATCTTACCCGTAGTCACGTTGTTAGCTTTGGACATATGTACGCCAAGGAAACGCTCGTAGTGGCCAAGGTCAAGGTCGGTCTCTGCACCGTCTTCTGTCACATAGCACTCGCCATGCTCGTAAGGGTTCAGGGTTCCGGGGTCGATGTTGATATAGGGATCGAACTTCTGAATGGTGACGCGCAAGCCACGGGCCTGCAGCAATTTGGCCAGGGAAGATGCTATGATGCCTTTTCCCAGAGAGGAGGCCACACCTCCGGTGATGAATATATATTTAGGATTCATTGGTTTATGATGAGTTGTTTCAATAAGTTAAGCAAATTCTTCCCAGCTCTTGATGGGGATATCGTTCACATCCACCTTGCAGAAGGCAGAGATAAAGGCTACCGCCAGTCTGGCATTGGTCAGGAGCGGGATGTTAAGGTCGATGGCTGCCCTTCTGATCTTGTATCCGTTGGTAAGCTCGCGCGGAGTAAGGTCCTTGGGGATGTTTACAACCATGTCGATCTCTTTCCTGTGCAGCAGGTCAAGGGCCTGAGGCTGCTTGTCAGGCTCGCTAGGCCAGTGGACAAGGGTGTTGGGGATGCCGTTGTCCGTCAGGAAGCGGGATGTTCCGCCGGTAGCGAAGAGCTTGAAGCCGTGATCGTGCAGCATCCTTGCTGCCGGAAGCATCTCCGCTTTCTGTTTTACAGTACCCGTTGACAGAAGCACGTTCTGCTTGGGGATGCGGTAGCCCACTGAGAGCATGGATTCAAGGATTGCGGTAGGAACGTCGTCACCGATGCAGCCAACCTCGCCTGTAGAAGCCATATCCACTCCAAGTACGGGATCGGCCTTCTGAAGGCGGTTGAAAGAGAACTGGGAAGCCTTGATGCCGACGCAGTCAAGGTCGAAGAGGTTCTTTGAAGGAGGTGTTACCTTCTCTCCCAGCATAACCTTCGTGGCCAGTTCTACAAGGTTGATTTTCAGCACCTTGCTGACGAAGGGGAAGCTGCGGCTTGCGCGCAGGTTGCATTCGATCACCTTGACATCGTTCTCTTTTGCAAGGTACTGGATGTTGAAGGGGCCGCTGATATGCAGTCCGGCTGCTATCTGGCGGCTGATACGCTTGATTCGGCGCACCGTCTCGACATACAGCTTCTGGGGCGGGAACTGGATTGTAGCATCGCCGGAATGCACGCCGGCAAACTCTACATGCTCGCCAATCGCATATGCTATAATCTGGCCGTGATCTGCCACGGCATCGAATTCAATCTCTTTTGCCTCTTCTATGAAGCGGCTTACAACAACGGGATGCTCCTGAGAAACGGTTGCTGCCAGCTGCAGGAAGCGTTCCAGCTCTTCCTGGTTGGAGCAGATGTTCATCGCCGCACCGGAAAGTACGTAAGAAGGCCTTACAAGTACGGGGAAGCCCACGCGGCCGATGAAGTTTGCAATGTCCTCGTGGGAGGTAAGTTCTGCCCATTCGGGCTGATCCACGCCCAGGCCATCCAGCAGTGAAGAGAATTTCTTGCGGTCCTCGGCATGGTCGATATCCTCTGCCGATGTACCCATGAGCTTGATTCCCCTATTTGCCAGCTTGACTGCCAGGTTGTTAGGAATCTGGCCACCGGTAGAAACTACCACGCCCTTAGGAGACTCCATTGCAACGACGTCCAGCACGCGCTCGAAGGTAAGCTCGTCAAAATAAAGGCGGTCGGTAACGTCGTAGTCGGTAGATACGGTCTCAGGGTTGTAGTTAACCACTACGCTGCGATAGCCGTGGTTGCGGATTGTCTTTACAGCCTGTACGCAGCACCAGTCAAACTCTACTGAAGAACCAATGCGGTAGGCTCCGGAACCAAGTACAACAACACCCTCGCGTGAGTCATCGCTACCGGGTTTGACATCGTGCTCGGTTGCCTGGTAGGTCATATACAGATAGTTGGTCTCTGCCGGGAATTCGCCGGCCAGGGTGTCTATCTGCTTTACAAAAGGAACGATGCCAAGAGACTCGCGCTTGTCGCGTACTGCAAGAAGATCGGGCTTAACACCGTCCTTGGCAGTAAGACGGGCTATCTGGAAGTCAGAGAAACCGTAAACCTTGGCACTGCGCAGCAGGTCGGCAGGCAGCGTTTCAAGGTTGTAGTTCTTAATCTCTTCTGACAAATGAATGATATTCAAGAGCTTAAGCAGGAACCAGCGGTCAATCTTTGTAAGAGAATGTATCTTCTCTACACTGTAGCCCTGCTGCATGGCCTCGCTGATGGCAAAGATACGGGTATCGGTAGGTTCGCGAAGAGCCTTGTCCAGATCTTTCAACGGCAGCGGATGGTTGCTTACGAAACCGTGCATGCCCTGCCCTATCATACGCAGGCCCTTCTGGATTGCCTCCTCGAAGGTACGGCCTATGGACATTACCTCGCCCACGGACTTCATGCTTGAACCAATCTCGCGGTCAACGCCGTGGAACTTACCAAGATCCCAGCGTGGTATCTTGCAAACCACGTAGTCCAGGGCCGGCTCAAAGAAGGCAGATGTGGTGCGGGTTACGCTGTTCTTAAGGTCGAAGAGGCCTTTGCCCAAGCCCAGTTTGGCAGCAATAAAGGCCAGAGGATAGCCTGTGGCCTTGGATGCCAGGGCAGAAGAACGGCTGAGTCGGGCATTAACTTCTATAACTCGATAGTCCTCCGAATCGGGGTCGAAGGCATACTGCACATTACACTCGCCCACAATTCCCAGATGGCGGACGATGCGGATGGAAAGCTCGCGCAGGAAATGATATTCCTCGTTGGACAAGGTCTGGGAAGGAGCAATTACGATACTCTCTCCGGTATGGATGCCAAGAGGGTCGAAGTTCTCCATGTTGCAGACGGTGATGCAGTTGTTATATGCATCCCTAACTACCTCATATTCAATTTCTTTCCAGCCCTTGAGGCTCTTTTCTACAAGCACCTGGGGGCTGAAGGAGAAGGACTTTTCTGCAAGACGGATAAGCTGTGCCTCATCGTCGCAGAAACCGGAACCCAGGCCGCCAAGGGCATAGGCGGAACGAAGGATAACGGGGTATCCAAGGCGCGCCGCAGCAGCTTTTGCAGCCTCTATGGAATCGCAGGCCTCGCTGCTAATTGTCTTAACATTTATCTGGTCAAGCTTCTGTACAAAGAGCTCACGGTCCTCGGTGTCGATGATGGTCTGGACAGGGGTTCCAAGCACCTGTACGCCATAGCGCTCGAGCACTCCGCTCTCATAGAGTTTGATACCGCAGTTCAGGGCCGTCTGACCGCCGAAGGACAGGAAAATACCGTCCGGACGCTCTTTCTTTATTACCCTTTCTACGAAGTCCGGCGTTACGGGCAGGAAGTATATTTTGTCAGCGATGCCCTCGCTGGTCTGCACTGTTGCAATGTTGGGGTTGATCAGGATGGTGCGGATACCTTCCTCGCGCAGGGCCTTGAGGGCCTGCGAACCGGAATAGTCGAACTCTCCAGCCTCACCAATCTTAAGCGCTCCTGAACCAAGTACAAGAACGGATGCTACCTTCTTTGCGGGCTTGGGTTCAGGGCGGGCGGCGATATGGCCGCTGATAGGCGCCTTGCCTGCAGTCTGAGGCTGATCCATAAGGGCTGCAAAGCGGTCGAAGAGCACCTCTGTGTCCAGAGGGCCGCCGTTTGCCTCGGGGTGGAACTGAACAGAGAACCAGGGCATTGTCTTGTGCTCCAGGCCCTCGTTGGAACCGTCGTTCATATTTACCAGCAGGGACTGCCAACCCTCGGGAAGGGAGTCGTTATCAATGGCATAGCCATGGTTCTGGCTGGTGATGAAACATTCTGTGGTGCCATTAAGGCGTACAGGCTGGTTGTGGCCGCGGTGGCCGTACTTCAGTTTATATACGCGCGCGCCTGCGGCGATGCCAAGCAGCTGGTTGCCCAGGCAGATTCCCATGATGGGTTTAACCGGGCGGCCTTCTGCGGCGGCCTTAAGGCCGTCTGCCATTACGCGGCGCAGAATATCCACTGCCTCTTTGCACTGCTCCGGGTTGCCCGGTCCGTTACTTAAGAAGAGGCCGTCAAAGTCCATTCCGCTGTAGTCGTAGTTCCAGGGCACGCGAATTACTTCAAGATTCCTGGAAAGCAGGCAACGGATAATATTGTATTTGCAGCCGCAGTCTACCAGCACCACCTTTTTGCGGGCCTCGCCGGCCGGATGGTAGCGGAGCACCTCCTTACAGGAGACATCGGCTACAAAATTATGATTCTCATAATCAGGGGTTTCGGCCTCTTCCGGCACGCCTTCAATTACGATGCGGCCGCGCATTACGCCCTTCTCCCTGAGGAGTTTTGTCAGGGCGCGGGTGTCAATGCCGGTAATGGCGGGGATGCCCTCTTTCTTGAGCCATGCATCCAGGCTTTCCTCTGCATCCCAGTGGCTGTAGGCTGCACTGTAGTCTGCTACCACAAGGCCGTTGGCGTAGATGTGGCTGCCCTCGAAGTGTTCTTCAAGGCCGTCGCTTTCTTTTTTGTGTGGAGGCACGCCGTAGTTACCGATTAAGGGAAAGGTAGATACAAGAATCTGACCCGCGTAAGAGGGGTCAGTCAAGCTTTCCGGGTAACCGGTCATTGCGGTGTTGAATACTACTTCTCCGGTGGTGTTCCGAAGGCTTCCGAAGGCGTTCCCTTGGAAACAAATTCCGTTCTCAAGAATCAAATTTGCTCTCATACACAAAAAAAGCCGGTTCACCTTATCGGCAAACCGGCGCTATATCTAATATGTTTTTTAACCCTTTCACGGGTTGCAAAAGTAGCAAGAAAATCTAATTCCCTGCAAATTTTTTTTATTTTTTTTGCAGTGCCCCTTCTGCAGAAACTCCGGCAAGGCTTGCCATTTTTTTGTATCTTAGCGGCATAATTATAGATTATGAAACAGATAGAAGTTGTAGCAGCTATTATACGAAAAGGCGATAAGATATTCGCCACCCAGCGTGGATATGGCGATTGGAAGGATTGGTGGGAGTTCCCCGGCGGCAAGATGGAGGCCGGCGAGACGCCGGAACAGGCCCTCATTAGGGAAATCCGTGAAGAGCTTTCAACCGAAATCAGTGTGGACGATTTCCTTTGTACTGTGGAATACGATTACCCCGCCTTTCATTTGAAGATGCACTGCTACCTCTGCTCCCTGACTACCGACGCCCTTCATCTTAACGAGCACGAAGCCGCCCGCTGGCTCGCCCCAGCCGACCTGAACAGCGTTCAGTGGCTGCCCGCAGATTTGGAAGTGATTCAAAAGCTGGCAAAGAATTCTTCTGATACGATTCATCAATCGGTCGCTTGATGTCATAGTTTTTTGAGTTAATGTGAACATGTACCTTCAATCCCTTCCTCGTAGTGGTCATCGCAGCCCGGTCAGCGGCTTTCGTGTTCTTCATGAAGAATGATATCCCGGCAAGGGTTCAAAAGGCCTTGCTGGGAGGCTTTGCTTTCCTTCTTTTGATTGATTACGTTACCCCTCATATTTATGCTTCAGGGCAGGCTGAGGGCCGCCGGCAACAGCCGCCCAAGGGCTTTTTTCATTGGCAGCCTTAGCGGAATCGTAGAGCCTATAGGCGGCGCGATGGTTCTGGATGTTTTAATGGGATAATTTCAAAAATTTTGTACCTTTGCAGGCGATTTTTTGAACGCTTGGTAGAGCTTGTACTCCGTTAGAACATGACAAAAACAAATAGCGGAAAGCTCACCTTCACGATACTTTCCATTTCACTGCTTACAGTTATGGCAGGCGCAGCAATTGCGCCGGCACTTGGCATTATCCGGACTCATTTTGCAGAAGCGCCGGATATGCTTATCCAGCTCATAGTCAGCCTCCCTGCTCTGCTGATAATCCTTACGAATCTCGTCTTCCCGTGGCTTTGCGGAAAGATGAAAACAAGGACGCTGGCACTAAGCGGCCTGATGCTGTATGTTTTAGCCGGAACCGGTTGCTTCTTTGCAGACAACATCGGCCTTCTGCTAGGCCTCAGGGCTCTTTTTGGCGTTAGCGTCGGCATGATAATGCCTCTCTCCACAGGGCTTCTGGCATACTACTTCCCTCCGGAAAAGCAGGCCGGCCTGATGGGCCTTTCCGCCGCCATGAACCAGATGGGAGGCGTCGTGGCAACACTGCTGGCAGGACTTCTGGCCAACATCTCCTGGGATTACGCCTTCCTGGTCTATCTGCTTGGCCTGATCGCAGTGGTATTAGTGCTTCTTTTCCTTCCCAATGAGAGGCTTAAAGGCGGCTCCGGCCCGTCCCTGACACTCCTTAGGCGCTTCCATCCATCGGTTGTAGGAATGTTCCTGGTGATGATACTGTTCTTTATCTACCCCACCCGTTTTGCCATCAGCGCACACTCCGGGACAGACCTCTCCAACAACGCAATCACGCTTATCATGGTAGGCCTTGATGTGGTAGCCTTCCTCATCGGATTAATCTTCGGAAAGATGATGCAGAGCTTCCGCCACGGGATGAAATATCTGCCCCCGACTGGCTTCATTTGCGGATTTTTACTATTGTCGATGGGTTCTTCCCTTCCGCTTCTCCTTGCAGGTTCGGCCTTCATTGGCATTGCAAACGGCATCGGCGTACCGTATCTTAACACGATAGCATCGATGAAGGCCGGCAAAGAGGCGGCCTCAACCGTGATGCCACTGCTTTCCGCCGCCCTCTACCTTGGCCAGTTCCTCTCTCCGCTGATAGTTACCCCGCTGGGCGCCCTTTGCTTTGGTGCCGATGACCTCCTCTCTCCATTCAAAGCCGGAGTCATAATCGGAGTCGTCTACCTTCTCCAAGCCTGGCTTACCCGCAAAAAACAGGTGGTAGAATAATATCATTTTTGAATTCTGCGGGTTTTTCAGTACCTTCGCAATATGAAGGTACTGTTCGTGTGCCATGGCAATATCTGCAGGAGCGCCATGGCAGAATACATCCTCAAGGCCTTGGTAAAGGCAAAGGGGCTGGAAGAGTTGTTTTACGTTGAGTCTGCGGCCGTTTCTACTGAAGAAATCGGCAATCCCATCTATCCCCCGGCAAAAAGATGCCTCACGCAACATGGGGTGTGGTTCGACCCCGGGAAACGGGCCCGCCAAGTGACGCCATCGGACTATGACCGCTTTGACAGAATCATCGGCATAGCAGCATCGGCTCAGGAGGCAAAGACATTCAAAACCGGGAAGGCTTACGACCTTCCCAAAAAGCTTCGCAAAGCGCTAAATAAATGATGAATAACAAGTTAGAATACACGGCACCATCGGCCCAAAAGCTGGATATTGCATCTGAGGGCATGATTTGCGTAAGCGGGGATCTTCCCGGTTACGGCGATGCCATTGAGATTTAGGAGGGCACTTATGCAAAGACTTAAACTGCTTATAGCCAGCATTTTACTTTTAACGATGCCTGCCAGCTTAGGCTTGTGGACGGCCGATGCCAGCTATCAGATTTTCATCAACGTTTCATATGGAGACAAGATAATCACCCTTGACGTTAATCAGGGCGATACAATTAACTCCGTAAAGGCCAAGATTCAGGACAAGGAAGGGATTTCACCGGATTTGATAATCTTGTACTACGCAGGCACCCTGTTGGAAGACGGCCGCACACTTGGAGACTACAATATCCAGAAAGAAGCGACCATCCGCATGTATGTGACCAGCAAGTCCGTCAAAGCATATTCTTTCGACGGAAGGTACTGGGCCTCATATTATTACAGCTACGATGCCGCCAAACTTCAGGACGGCGCAATGGCCTTCACAATGAAGAGCGACAGGGCACTTTATTGCATCGGCGACGGCAGCATCATCCCTGCAAACTGCCCTTGTATAATTATTGCCGATGCCTCCGCCGTACATGAAGACACTATGGGAGAGAAGATAATTGTCGTTTCCCATCGTTTTGACGGCACAGAGATTATCCCGACTCCGGAGGCCGGAAACATCCTTCAGGGCCTGCCAGGAGCCACAAACGTTTCCTCTTTGGGGCTGGAAGCAGGACAGCATGTATATGTA
>R24__coassemble_1105_pt1 | contig 15577 bp, 7 predicted proteins | sample R24__metabat2_low_PE_050 | metagenome-assembled genome bin R24 | reverse complement strand
GCGCACTGACCTACAAAAGCGCCCGCGTTGCTGCCGCTAATATCACCTGCCGTAAAGCAATAGGAAACGTTTGAAGTATAAGTAATGCCAATCATTCCGCCAACAGCTGTATAGCTTCCGCCGTTGACATTGGCTGTAGTATAACAATTGGTAAGATCGGCGTTCTGGACAAAACCGGAGAAACCGCCGCAATCATTGCCATTGGCAGTTACGGAACCACCGGCAACATAGCTGCTGGTAACGGTTTCGTACTGGACACCCACAAAACCGCCGGTATTGATAGCACCAGCGATGTTGGTATTAACCACATGGCACTGGCTGGTCGTAACATTGTCACCACCTGCTGTGCCGTTGCCCAACTGGCCTGCGAAGCCACCAATGCGGCCGGCGCCGGTTGCGGCAACCGATGCATTGGAAACATAGCAACCCTGGAAGGTAAGGCCTTTGAGGGCACTGCCCGCAAAACCGCCACATCTTGAATTAGCATTAGTGGTATTGGCTGTAACGGTTCCGCCGCTGTAATAGCAATCCGTGAAGGAAGCGTTCTCTGCAACACCTACGAAGCCGGCGGTAAAGCGCTGGCCGCTGACGTTGCCGGTAGCAGAGCATTTTGAGAATGCTGCTGAACCGCTGGCATAACCGGCAAAGCCTCCGGCATAGCTGCCCTCGTCAGAAACCGTTGCAGCAGTAGTACAGTTATTATAGGCATCAGAAACTGTTGCATAGCCCACAAAACCGCCCACATTTGAAGCCTTGGCCGTAACGGTTGTTGTATTGTCAACCACGCAACCGGAGAAGTTCGCTCCGGCGTAGCCGGTATAACCGACAAAGCCACCAACATTGCCTACAGCGGCCTTAGTCGCCGTGATTGATGTGCCTTTAACCTGGCAGTCGATGAATGAATGTGCCTGATAAGATTCGCCAATAAAGCCACCGGTATAAATTGCGGTGCTGGCAGAGGAGAGATTCTGATTCAGGGTAACATCCTCTACAACGCAGGATGTGAAAATTGCAGGAACCTCGTATTTGTCTATTCCGGAGATGTCGGCAATAGCCGCAAAACCACCAAGGTGGCTGGTTCCGTTTATGGTAGTATTCTTAACCGTACAGCCGGTGATTCCACCCTTGCCGCGTACATGACCGGCAAAGCCACCGGCGGCAGAGGAACTTGTAACTTCTGAATCCTCTACAGTAACATTGTTACAGATTGCAACGCGGGAATAATCGGCCTGGGTAGTACCAAGGAAGCCGGCAATTACTCCGCACTTGCTTGTAGCACTGATGGTAGCTCCACTGAAGGTTACGTTCTGCATTGTTCCGTAAAGCACTCCGGCAAAGCTGGCATAAGAAACGCCTGAACTCTTAAGGCCACTGATGGTATAGCCGCATCCGTCAAAGAAAATTCCCTTATTAAAGGTGCCTGAAGCGTTAAGCGGGGTCCAGTTGGTAATGGTAGAAGCGTTAACATCTCCCATAAGTTTGAAATACGTAATCTGGTCCGCAACTACGGCAGTGTGCATATTGTTCAGCTGCCTTGCGTTGGCAATGATGTAAGGGTTCTCTTCTGATCCGTCTCCGGCAACGAAGTCCTGAAGGGTGAGGTTCACATTGACCATGGAGTTCATCTTGCCACCAAGAACGGTCTTGGCAACAGGGATGGACAGGGCTGCGGAATAAACCTCATCGCTGTTGTCCGTTACATAAACGGGAATTGAAGAGCCTGCGGGCAGGGCGATATCGTCCCAACCCACCATCATAAAGGCAGTGACTTTCTGCTCTGATGCAGAAACATCGACACCGGTGAAAGGAATGGAATAATCCTTTCCGCCAAGGCGGATCGATGCCTTCTTGATGGCAGTTACGCCTGAAGGCAGAGTGGCTTGCAGTTTAACTGCAGCGGCCTGCTTGAGGCTGCCGCCGTGGGCGCTGGCCCAGGTGCTGTTGAAGGCGAAGTCCGTATAAGTATCCACACCGCTGAGCAGCGCTTTGTAGCGAAGGTGAGCGGTAGAACCGTTTCCATCCTGGACGGGGGTAGAGGTGTCGGCCTCTGCCTCCTCTACGCTGGCATAGGTACCAGGGTAGAGGACGTCGAATGAGGTTCCGGGAACCGCGGTGCCGACGAACTCAGCCTCGTGGTCCGAAATAATATTGGAAATGGTAAAAACTTGCGAGTTAGTTCCGGAAATGACGCGGATGCAGTCACTCGGATTCCAGGCCAGCTTAAGCTTGCCTTCATCGGCGGTAAAATCCACCTTGGTGTAAGGATCTTCCGGCAGGCTTACGCGAATGGTCACTTTCTTGCCGTCCTGAGCATCAGAGGGAGAAAAAGGCTCCTCTACGCTGCAGGCGGTCAAAGCTACCAGCAAAACGGATAAAAATGCGGACATTTTCATAGCACTGGAATATTAAACTAGATGAATAATACGTCGTCGATGTCCGAAAGGGTATCGTCCAGGTCCGGTGCTCCGAAGATGGGATTGTCATTGTAGTCATCAATACCGGAGGTCATGATAATTCCGGAGATTGAGAGTTTTACAAGCTCTACGCTGGGTGCGATGTATAGATCCTTGGTTTTCATATTCTTCTGTTTTTCTGGGTTGTTTTTATTCTGCAGGTACAATTACGATGAATGTGTCACGGGCACGCTCGCCGGCGTGGTTATGTTTGGTACCGCCGCCGCTGGAACCGACTGCTCCGTTGTTGTCGGAAGGATAATTGACAACATGAGTGTCTTCATCACCCTTGCCGGCCACACACATGGTTGTGGAACCGCCACCGTCCAGGTTAAGCATGTACTTGGGGCCGAAGCAGTTGGCCACAAGGCGCTCAAGCCAAAGGGCGCTCATACCATAGCCGCCCACGGAGTCGCTGTATCGACCGTCGCAAACAATGAGCAGGAGGTGAGGTGTAACACCGTCAGGATAAGCGATAGCTACTGCCGTACGGGGATATGCTCCACTCTGATGTCTTGCAGGCTCTTCGCTGCTGCTGGTCTTGTTAGGATTGCGGGTTGTGAAGGTTTGTCCGAACCTGATGTAATTGGCATCCAGAATAGGTGCGCTGGAAATAAGGCCGGCCTCGGAGTCAGTACACATCTTGTAGAAGTTCCTCATGTACTTGAGAGGCTTAACGGTTGTATTGGCTCCTGTATTGCTTGTTGAGCCGCCGTCGTATGCATCAAAGGCGATACGTACACCCTGGTGGCCGTCGCAATAGAAAGCTCCCTCGTTCTTCCAGTTACGGACTCCGGTATCGGAAATTGTATTGTTAGGCAGGAAAGAATAAGGATAGCCGGTTGCGTAATTGACAAATACCTCATTTTCTGTATCCAGATACATGTTGCCTTTTACGGCGATGGAAGCCTTTTCATAACCACCATTAATAGCGGCAACTGCACCGGTCATACGGAAGACCTCGGATGTAACGGCTGAAGGATTGGCAACAACCACCTTAACCTCGTAATCCGTATTTGTCAAGTCATAATCCACTACATAAAGATCCTGCCTATGGATACCGCCATCCATCCAGCTTGCGGTGCAGGTTCCGGTAGCCTCATAGTACCTGATGCCTGTTGCGATATTTGAAACCTTGAAGGTAAGACCGGTATTGGTTGAACCATTGGTCGGGAATTCACGATGCATATCGGTACCGGCAGGAACATTAGCATCACCACTTACGGGTGTTTCACCGGAACCGTCAGCCTGAATGGCACCGGTAAGAACAGGGGTGCTGCCGGAAAGGTCCCAAACGGTCTCGTCCCAACCAAGAGACTTGGCGCAATCTGAAAGCGTTCCGGTGTATGCCTTGCCGTGATAAGGATAATAATGCTTCATTGTGCTTGGCGCAGGGTTGTTAATTACCAAGGCCGCACTAGGGCTGGCATTCTCCTGATCGTAAGGAGTCGTACCATTTACCTCTGTCCAATGAGAATCCAAAGAAGCGTTTCGCTTGCAGTCGGTAAGATAGTTGTGAGTTGCGGTAAGGCCGATAATGGCACCTGAACCCCATGAATCAACGGGTCCGGGACGGACATCGCCTGTGGCAAATGAAGACTGCCATGCGATGCAACCCTGGATTACATTGTCCGGCTCAAGGGAAGTGGCCTTTGTATAATGCTTGGGATCGCCGGAATTGGCATCCATACAAGCCTCGCCAAGGATGCCGCCGGCAAAACGGGTACAGGTAAGAGTAGCTACAGAGTAGCAATTGATAATTTCTGAATTGCTGCTGATAAGAGCGCCGCTGATACCGCCAACCTTCTGGCTGCCCTTTACGGTTCCTGATGTCCAGCAGTTGCGGACGCGGGAAGCATCGTTCATGGCAAGACCAAACAGGCCGCCCACGAACTCTACACCAGATCCGTTAATGGTAATGTCCTCTGCAGAGCATGACTCCATGTAGGTAAAGGCGATTCGGCCTGCGAAGGAACCGATTCCACTGTCGCCGCTATTGGCTGTCTTGGAAACGGTACTGTTCTTAACGTGAACGTTGTAGACCTCTGCTTTCTTGCCATTATAACCGATATAGCCGCCCAGAACGCCGCTGGTGCCATAATTGGTTGTGATGGTGGCATTGGTGAAGGTCAGGTCGTAGCATGAACCGTAAAGCAGGCCAAAGAGAGAAGGCTTGCTGGCGGCTGCATGTGCCGGATCTGAAAGACCGGTTGCATCGAACGCACAGGAGAAGTGGTCGATGGTATGGTTGTTACCGTCGAAGTCAATGATATAATCGTACGGGCTGAGGGAGTTGAGCGGAACCCAGGTATGGGTGCTAAGGTAGTCAGCCATGTCGATGTCTTCAATCAAACGGAAATATACACGCTCCTGATGCTTGAGGAAGGGTTCCCCGGTACCGGGATCGGTCGCATGCATATTGTCCAGCTGCTTAGCGCTGGCAATGAGGTAAGGGTTGCCCTTGGTACCGTCGCCGCCGGCGAAGTACTGCTCTGCGAAGCCGCTGTTAACAGTAATAAGGTTCTGTGCGCCGGCCTTGAGGACCTTGGCAGTGGTGATGGTCTTGGTAGCTGCATAGCTGGAACCGTCGCCGTTGAGAACGCTTACTGTGAAAGTGGTACCGGGAACAATGGAAACATCGTCCCAGCCGCTCTGGGCGTAGGCGGTGAGCACGTGCTCAGAGGTGAGGGAGATGCCGGTAAGGTTTACGGAAACATCGTTGCCGATGCCGGTCATGGTCACCTTCTTGGGTGCATTGACGGCGGGGGGAAGGGTAAGGGTAAACTTGACGATGCCTCCCCTCTTGAAACTGGTTCCGGAATGCTTGGCGGCCCAGTCGTCAGAGAATACGATATTGGGAAGATCTGCCTTTGCCACATTTCCGAGCTTGGCAGTGAATACAAGGTGTGCGGTGCTACCGTTGCCGTTCTGGGTAAGGGTAAGATTGCCGGCCTGTGCGGCTTCTACGGACTCGTAGGTGCCGGGGGCGATAACGTCAAAGACACTACCGGGGACCTCGGGACCGGAGAAAGTGGCAACGTGATCTGTAAAGCCGTCCTGGATATTATAAACGGCAGAGTTGGAACCGCTGATAACGCGGATGCAGTCACCTGCCTGCCAGGCAAGGTGAAGACCTTCACCACTGGTGGGTACTGAGAAACCTGCTTTGGAAAGAGGTTCATCGGTTACCGTAGCCGTGATGGTCATGGTAGGTCCTTCGGGGGTTTCAAGCGCCTCACGGACACAGCCCGGGGCTGCCAGCATGATTATTAGCAGGCAAAAGAAGGAGAAAATCTTCCTCATATTTGTACTTTTTACTTCTTAATTACATAGAAGAATGTGGGTACCGACCTTTCTCCGGTATGATCCGGAACTCCCTTGACTTGGTCGGAATCTGTGGGATAGTTAACTACGTGAGTTTCAGGATCTCCCTGGCCCTTCACGCACATGGTGGAAGAGCCTCCGCCATCCAGATTGATGGCATACTGGGGGTTGAAGTTTTTAACCAGGAAACCTGTCAGCTCCTTGGCAGACATGCCTCGACTGACGTTGGAACGGCGGCCATCGACAACAACCATCAGCAAATGGTTGAATTCGGTCTTGGCCAGGGCCGTGCGTGGATGGGTATTGGTGTTCTGGTGTGTGTAGGGATCTTCGGAACTTGAAGACTGCCTGGGGTGCAGGGTGCAGAAACTCTCCCCCACCGGCTCGTAGTCGTCTATGAGCATCGGGGCGCTGGAAAGGATAGTCTTCTCTTTGGAGTTCATGTAGAAGTTCCTCTGCTGAGTGATAGACATTCCCTTTCCGGAGAACTCTATACGGACGTCGCGTTTATTGTCAAGATAAACGGCAGCCTCGCTCTTCCAGTTAGGCACACCTGTGTCACTGATTGTGTTGTCCGGCATGGTGGAATACTTCTGTCCGTCTTTCCAAATTACGATGGAACCGCGCTCGTAGCCGCCGTTGATGACGGCAATTGCGTTCTTGGTTGCAAAGACATTGGATGCGGTAGAACGGCCGCTGTAGTATTCCAACTTGAATTCGTACTGACTCTTGGACAGATCGACATCGGTTACGAATATGCGCTGGGGTGCGTTGGATACGCTTTCAGTGCCTTCGAAGGCATAGTAAACGATGCCCTCGTCAATAACGGTCGATGTCCAACCGGCTCCGGACGGTTGAACTTTTTTGCCGCGGTTTGCGTCCCAGGGGTTGCCTCCGGGTTGAGGGTTTACCGGCTGGGGGCCGGGCGGCGGAAGTTCAGGATTGTCCTTGCTCCCTCCGCAGGCACCAACCAGCAGAGGGAACAGAACGATCCACGCGTATAAAGGTTTGAAGTTCATGTGTTTATCTAAGGATAGATCTCAAAGTAGCATTGAAATTCCAGATGGTAGGATCCCAACCGAGCTCTGCAGCGTGGGCGGACAGGGTGCCCTCTGTGCCGCAGTAGTTGTTGGTAACGTCGGCAGTTGCAGCAGTCTGGCCGCTGAACGGCAGGGCGCTGGTCCATGCGATGCAGGAGTTGATGTGTGATGTAGCATCACCGTCAACCCTACCTACAAAGCCACCGACTGTAGCAGCTGAGCCCTCAACGGTACCGGCTGCGTAGCAGTACTGAACGGTAACGTTCTTCTTGCAGATGCCGATGAAGCCGCCGACGCAAGCGAAACTGCCGCCATTTACGTTCATTGTGCTGAAGCAGTTCTTGATGGTGGCCTTCTCCGGATAGCCTACGAAGCCGCCGGGGTTGGCGTTGGAAGCGGTAAGGCTACCGCCGTCAACATAGCACTGATAGATACCGCCTTCGGGAACAAGGTCTGAAGGTGTAGCATAGTCAACGCCTACGAAACCACCGGTATTGGTAGCACCCTCGATATTGGTATCCTTCACATAGCATTTGAAGAAGATGGTACCAAGGTCTGCCTGGCCGGTGAAGCCGCCGATACGCTGACCGCTGGACATCTTAAGGCTGGCATTCTTTACATAGCACTTATTGAATTGTGCACCAACGTTGTCAACCTTACCTGCGTAACCTACGAAGCCGCCGCTCTGGTTGCTTCCGGTTGCGGATACGGTGATGACGCCACCCTCGAATGAGCAAGCCTCAAAGACAGGAACTTCTGTCTTGCCAACGAAACCGCCGACATGCTTGGTACCGCTGATGGTTGCTTCTGCAGAGCAGTTCACAAACTTACCGTCCTGAATGTAGCCTGCAAAGCCTGCAGCATACTCGGCACCGTTAACGGTGCTGTTCTGGACGTGGCAGTTCTCGAAGTAAGAATCCTTTGTAACAACCTGGCCGACGAATGCACCTACGTGCCTGCTGGCGGTGATTTCAGAATTCTTAACAGTTACATTGATGATGCTGCTTCCGGTGTATGCCTGTGAAGTACCTACATAACCTGCAACTACACCTGCCTTGTTGTTTCCGGCGTTGATGTTAGCCTGGTTGAAGGTGACATTCTTGATGGTTCCGTACAGAACACCGGCGAAGCTAGGATATGCAACCTCGGTATTGGTGATGGTCAGGTTGGAAATAGTGTGACCTGCACCGTCGAAGTATACGAATTTATCGTAAGCCTTGGTCTCGTCAGAAGGATCGTTTACGTTGTTGAGAGGTACCCATTCGATGCCTTCCATGTTAAGGTCAGCCTCAAGCTTGAAGTAGCGAAGCTCCTTGGAAGCGATATCGTCACGCATGTAAGTGAGCTGTGCAGGGGTCTTGATGATCCAAGGATCTTCCTCTGTACCAGAACCTTCTGCATAACGGCCGCCGCTTACCCACTGGCTTTCACCAACGGTGATCTTGTTAACATAGCCGGCCTTGATGGTCTTTTCTGCAGCGGGAGTGATGTCTGCGTTCCAGCTGAGGTCTCCGGCAGCAACGCTTACTGTGAGTGCTGTTCCTGCAGGAATCTTGTCGTCGTTCCAAGATGTGTTCATCCAAGCGATGACAGTCTTGTCTGCACCAAGGGTAACCTCTGACAGGCCGATGGTAATCTCGTCTGTAACAGCCTCCGGGGCGTTTCCGTTATGGAAGACGGGAGCGTCAGCCTTAAGGGTGATGCGGTTTACGACCTGGGTCTCTGCAGGCAGGGTCAGTTCAAAACGAATGACACCGCACTGTGAGAGGCTTCCACCATGGGCGGCTGCCCATTCCTGGCTGAACTCGAAGTCGTTATAAGAGTCAACATTATTCAGAGCTGCAAAGTATTTGAGCTGGGTCTTTACGTCGTTACCTGTCTGCTGCTGGTCTGTCAGGGACATTGCCTGCATTGCAGAGTAAGAGGTAATTGTTCCGGGATAGAGGATGCTGAAAGCATCGCCCTCTATGAGCTTACCGGTGAAGGATGCGGATTTGGGCTCAAATCCGGAACGGATATCGAATACAGATGCAGTTTTACCGTTGTTTACGGCAATCTGGTCGCCGGTTTCCCAATTCCAGTCAAGACCTTTGCCGCCCTCAGGCACTACAGCTGCCACCTTGGTAGCATTGTCTGAAGGGATGTTGGCATGTATGGTGATGGTAGGAGCAACCTCAATGGTAGCCTCCTCTGCCTTGTTACAAGAAAACAGGGCGAAGGGCAAAAGGACTGCGCTGATGAAATAATATCTAGTTTTCATGGCCTGTTCTTTTAGTTGATTTCATTGTCATCGAATCCGTGAAGCTGACCACCGGTGGTGGTGTCGGGAACGGGGCCTACAGGAGCGTCAGGGCGAATTGTGGGAACATCTTTGCTGAAGTCCCAGATTGCTGCGTTCCAACCAAGGGCCTGGGCTACCTGAGTAAGGGTCTTGCCAGACTCGGCAACCTTGCCATGGTAAGGATAGTTGTAAACTGCACCCTCAACCTCCTGGAATACCAGAGGTGAAGAAGGAGTAGCATCCTCCTGGTCGTAAAGGCTAAAGAGGTCTGAATACTCATAGAAGTCGATGTCCGGACGACGGACGCCACCCTTGAGGTAGTTCATCTTGGCTGTGAAGCCTACCACTGCACCTGAGCTGTAGTGGGTCTTGTCGCCTGCAGTCTGCTCTGCGCACTTGATGGAAGGGTTCCAGGCGATGCAGTTTTCGAATACGTCGTTAGGCTGGTTGGTGTCCGGGTTTGCAGAAGAGTCAAGGTTGAAGTGACCGCCGATACCGCCAAGGCAGAATACGCCTTCTACGGTAGCTGTGCTGTAGCAGTTGATAATCTTGACATTGTAACCGGTCTTGTCGGTTCCGCCGCCGATACCACCAACGCGCTGGTTGCCTTTTACAGAACCACTTGTCCAGCAGTTGCTTACCTCTACAACGCACTTGTCCGCATTGCCCTTTGCGTAGCCAAAGAGGCCACCTACGAAGTTCTTGCCGGATTCTACCTGTACGTCGGCAGAGCAAGCAACGATGGTTGCGTTGCCAAGGGTGCCGAACATACCGCCCACGCCGGTCTTGTTACCGGTCAGGGTCACCTTGCCCTGTACGTGTACGCGGGCAGCATCGGCATGAATGTCTCCGGTACCGCCGTAACCGGCGATGATACCACAACCGCTGTCGGCGCCGCAGGCAATCTCAGCATCGACGAATGTTACGTCGTGGCAGTAGCCGTTAAGCACGCCGAAGAAGCTGGGATAGCTTGAGAAGTCGCAGAAGAAGTTGGAAATCTTATGACCTGCACCATCGAAGTCGATAGCCTTCTTGTAAGGAGAAGCATAGTTGAGAGGAGTCCATACAACACCCTGCATGTCGATATCGTTCATGAGCTTGAAGTAGACTTTCTCGTCCTCGCTGAGCTTCTCGCTCATCTTGGCCAGGTCTTCTGCGGTTGAAAGTTCAAAGGGGAACTGCATTGAGCCGTCGCCGCCCTCGGGACGCTCTACAGTCTGGATGACAGTGATGAAGGATACGGGGTTCTGGGAAAGCACCCAGTTGTCTGAACCTTCCACCTTGTCAATTGCGATAGGAAGGACGTAAAGTTGGTCGTCCTCCAGTCCGTTTGCAACGATACGCAGCTTGGCACCGGAAGAAACGGTATTGTAACGCGCAAGCAGCAGGCTGTTGCTGATGAAAGAGTATGCGGTTGCAGGAAGAAGTTCTGCATTGGCGCCAAGGTGGGCGGCATTGTAAGCATCAACTCCTGCGGGATCTACCTTAAGGGAGATCTTAAGGCTGGCGCCGGCTGCGGCCTCTGCGCAAACGACTGCGTCCAGAGTGCGGCTCTTGCCTTCCATGAGTTTAATTGTGGCCTCTGAACCGGAAACGGAGGTATAGAGAATACCTGTTTCCTTGCCATCCTTGGTCTTGGTATCCTTGTTACATGAACCAAGGAAAAGCATGGTGGCAAAAGTCAGTGCCAGGCTTGTGATATATAATATCTTTTTCATAGTATCGTTGCTTTTAGAAAGTCAAACCGTCGTTCCAGCCGGGGTTCTGGGTAAGGGCTCCGCCGGTGAGGTTACGCTCGTCTGAAGGAATCGGGTAGAGGTAATCCCTGTCCTCGTTCCAGTTGCGGGCGATATCGCCGTGAAGAACTACCATACCGGAATCTCCGTTTGCAAGGAAGATGTCCTTTCCAAGCTTGCTCTTTACAGCAGCGTTGGAAGTAGCGGCATCGCTGTAGATTTCCAGGTCGATGGTGCCATTGCCGTCAAGGTCGTAGGTACCGACGCCGGGGAAGTACATTCCGTAGAAGGGAGCATTGAATACAAGACCCTCTTTCCAACGGATGATGTCATAGTAGCGGAAGCCTTCCTGGGCAAGCTCTACCATACGCTCGCGGCGGATTTCCAGGATAACGGCCTCGTTTGCGTCTGCAAGCAGGGTGGGGTTCCTGTAACCGCCCCAGTCTTCGTTGATAAGGAAGTTATCGACGGTAAGGCCGGCAAGGTTAAGGTGAGGCATGCCAACACGGTCGCGCAGGCGGTTGATGCTTATGTCAAGGTCTGACTGGGCGATTGAGCCGCCTTCTGCAAGGGCCTCGGCATAGTTGAGCAGAACTTCTCCTGCACGGAAGATGATAAGGTCGATGTCGGCGTTGTTGTAAACATCCTGATCTACGGTAGTAACGTATTTGTCAGGGTGATAGCCGCTGAAGGTAACCTTGAAATCAGGAGCGGTATAAGCATCCTGACCCATCCTCTTGTAACCGGGAGTACGGATGGACTGAGCCATACGGGGATCGCGGCCCACAGTCTCTTCTGCGAACTGCATGGTCTCCCAACCGGCTTTGTCGGTAAAGCGGGATCCATCTTTCATAAGGTAGCTTGCAGCAAGTTTCCTTGTCATTGCAGGGCAACCCATTGAACCGGTTGTCATGGTATAGTTGGAGTTGTGATATGCACCGTAAGCAAGGTTGTAGTCGCGGGCAAGAATCACCTCGTCCATAAGGTCGGTAGCGTTGAAAGTGGTGAAGAGCTCGTGGTAAGGCTTGTTGGTAGCATTACCCTTGAACACGCTGTAACCACTGGTCTGGATGAAATCTTTTGATACTTTAGCGCACTCGTCAAGATACCACTTGTAGCTCTTGGCATCTGAGCCGTAGTTGAACTCTGTGTGGTATTTGCGGAAGGTACCTTCAAAGAGCAGGAAACGGGACTTGAGGGCCATTGCGGTCCATTTTGTAACCTCGTATGCGCTCTTTGCGGTAGGAAGGTTTGCAATAGCGAAGTCGATATCCTCTATCATCTTGCCAAGGATGAACTCCCTGGAGTCGCGGGGACGGTTGAGTTCCTCGTTGTCAGTAGAACCGACAGGTTTCTCGTACCAGGGAACGTCGCCGAAGCGCTTTACTTTATTGAAGTAGAAGTATGCACGGAAGAATCGTGCAAGAGCTTCATATTTAACGCGGATAGCCTCGTCCTTGCAGTTGGGCAGGAACTCCAGAAGAGTGTTGATGTTGCGAAGTGCACCCCAACTCCAACCGCCGCCTGAAGCCGGAACCGTACGGCTGCCGGGAGACTCGGAGGACATGTTGTTCTGGGTATAGAGGTCATCGTTGGCAATGTAGAGCTCTGTGGTAGGGAACGCCTCGTAGAAATTGATGGCGAAGGCCCTAATCTCACTTTCGTTCTTGAAGAAAGTGTCAGTGGTCATCTTGTCCTTGGGCACGGCGTCAAGCATGTCGTCGCAGCCGGCGATGAAGAATCCGGTAAGAAGCACCAAGACAGGGTAAAATATCTTTTTCATAGCGGAATTCATTAAAGTGTTATGTCAACTCCGAAGGTGAAGGTCTTCTGCCAAGGGTAGATGCGGAGGTTACCGCCGGTCATTGCCATTTCAGGATCTACGTAGTCTGAATGCAGGCCGGGAGCCCAGTAGAAGAGGTTTTCGCCAGAGAAATAAACGCGAAGTTTAGAGATAGAAATCTTACGGCTAAGTTTCTCGGGGAGAGTGTATCCGAAGGTGAGGTTCTTAAGACGAAGATAACCGATGTTCTGAAGGTAGCGGTCGTTGGCCACACCCAAAGGACGGTTGGTGTTCATTGCTACGTAGCCTCTGGGACGAGGGAAGTATGCGTTGGGGTTCTCTTCGCTCCAGCACTGAGTCTGGAAGTCCTTAGGAATGAAGGTCTGGTAAGGACGGGCATAGAGGAACCAGAATGCACGTGCATCTGCTGCAGGATACCAGTCCATCTTGGCGATACCCTGGAAGAAGAGTGCAAGGTCGAAGCCCTTCCATGCGGCGTTCATGTTTACACCATAGCTGTAACGAGGCTGTGAGTTACCAATGACTTTCCAGTCACCGCTGTCACCAACCTTGCCTGCGCCCTGGTCGATCTTGCCGCTGCCGTCAAGGTCGCCGAACTTCATATCACCGGCGTGAAGGCCGTCGGGGAAGATCTGGGAATCGTTAACCTTGCTCTGGTCAACAGTCCAGCCCTTTGCCTCTTCTTCTGTTGCGAAGAGACCATCGATATGATAACCCCAGATGTCGCCGTACTTCATGCCAACCCAATAGTTCTTTGCAAAGAGTTTGTCAGGGTTGTTGAAGCGGGTGATGTGGGATACGAAGTCACTAAGTACAACGCTTACACCGTAGTGGAAATCGTCACCGGCAAGCTTGAAGGCATCCCTCCAGCCAATGGAGATTTCATAACCCTTGGTACGGAGGTCTGCAACGTTCTCTTTAGGAGTAGAGGCGCCGTAAACTGCGGGCAGAGGCATACCGGCGGTAAGCATGTCCTTGGTGTCACGGATGTAGGCCTCGATGCTGGCCTCAAGGCGGTTGTTGAAGAAGCCCATATCAAGACCGATGTTGGTCTGGATTGAACGCTCCCAGGTAAGACCTGAAGATACGGGAGCGGATACGCTTGCGATAGGAAGGTTCTCGCCGCCCAGCAGGTAAGAAGACTTGCCGTCGGTAGAGATGGTGCGGATGGCAGGATAGTAGCTGCTCATCTGCTGGTTGCCGAGCTGGCCGTAAGATGCACGGATCTTAAGGTTGTTCCACCAGGACTTGAGGTTCTGGAAGAAAGGCTCTTCTGAGATTCTCCAACCGATTGAAGCGGAAGGAGAGAATACCCAACGGCTGCCGCGAAGGAAGCGTGAAGAGCCGTCGTAACGGGCATTCAGCTCGAGCAGATATTTGCCTTTATAGTCGTAGTTGAGACGGGCGAAGTAGCCGGCCAGCTTGTACTGGTTCTGGCCACCGCCAACCTCCATACGCTTGTTGCCCTCTGCATCGGGACCAACAAGGTCAAGGTCGTTCAGTTCTGTAGAATAGAGGTTGTAACCAACACCTGAGAGGTCTTTGAGCCACTTGGTCTCGTAGTTGGCACCGGCCATAACCTTAAGGTTGTGAGCGTCGGCCCAGCTGTTCTCGTAGGTAGCGTAAACGTTGGCTGCCTGATAAATAATGGTGTTGGCCTGCTCTGTGAGCTTGTCAAGGAAAGGATCCTTTGCATCGTAAACCTCGATCTCGTTAGGGTACTTGGAATAGGTTCCGGATACGGCCCTGTTCAGGTAGCGCTTGTAGTTGAGTGAATAAGTGTAGTCAGCCTTTACGGTGAGACCCTTTACAGGAGTAATGGTAAGGTCGACGGTTTCGCTAAGGTTGTCTACTTTATCCTCGTTCTTTGCATCGCTGTTCAGAAGCATCATGAGACCGTCCATAACGGTGTATCCGTTGTACTGGGTAAGGTAAACATTGCTTCCGTCAGGGTTGCATGCGGGGTAACTTGCAAGTGCGTGACCCGTACTCTTACCAAAGTTGTTGTTGATACCGCTCTGGCCGGGATAGAAGTATGAACTGTTGAAGTAGCTAAGGTTGGAACCAATCTTCAGCCAGTCTGTAACCTCGAAGTTGAGCTTTGCGCGGAAGTTGATTCTCTTATAGTTGTCCGGCTTCTCCTTGAACATACCCTGCTCGTAAACGTAACCGCCGGAAACCATGTAGTTCATGGCGTTGGTAGCGCCGCTCATGGTAACGGTGTGACTGGTGGTAGGCTTGTAATCATTGTAAAGTACATGGTACCAGTCTGTGTTGGCGTAGTAGTTATAAACGTCTTTACCGTCCTTCTGGGAAATTACAACCCAAGGGCGCTCAGGGTTTTCTTTCTTATCATTGCGGCGGATCCAAAGCTGCTGCATATCCTCGTCGGTATAGTTGGCATACTTGGTACCGGGGCTGTAAGCTGCCCAGAACAGGTTGTTCAGGTAAACTGAATAATAACCACGGCTCTCATACTCTGTAGAAGTGGTAGGTGCAGTTACACCGTAACGGCCGCTGTAGGTAACCTTTGCGCGTCCATCCTTCTCTTTTGTACCGCTCTTGGTGGTAATAAGGATGACACCGGCAGAACCTCTGGCTCCATAAATAGCAGCTGCAGCAGCATCCTTGATAACGGAGATGCTCTCTACATCCACAGGGTTCAGGTATTGGATGTCGCCTTCTACACCATCTATAAGTACAAGAGGGCTGCCTCCGTTGATAGAGTTGAGACCTCTAATATTAAGGGTAGCGGCTTGTCCGGGACGTCCGGATCCGGATGTAACGTTAAGACCGGGAACAGAACCCTGCAGCATGTGGCCTACGTCCAATGCGGCGCGGTCCTGGATTTTATCAGCCTTGATGACGGATACGGCACCGGTCAGGAGGGCACTGAAAAAGTCCCTTTAGAGGCTTCCTAAATTAATCGAGGAAATGTT
>R24__coassemble_1044_pt1 | contig 16132 bp, 11 predicted proteins | sample R24__metabat2_low_PE_050 | metagenome-assembled genome bin R24 | reverse complement strand
ATTTGTCTTTAGGAGAACGTCCGGTGTAGATACCGGTCATTACGTTGATAGCACAAAGCTCGGTTACCTGACCTTTGTCATAGCCCTCGAGACCGGGTTTTGTTTCCTCGTTGTAAAGAACCTCGTAGGTAGGGTTGTAAAGAACTTCCTTTACACCTTTGATACCATACTTGCTCAAATCGAATTTAGGCATAGTTTTTTATATTTTTTAGTTTAACTTTCCAGTCTGCAAATTTACACAAATTCACGGATTTATACAGTAATTTTCTTAAATTTGTGCTGCAAATTTGTTGCCAAGTCCGATTTTTGCTGGATGTAAAATGTTTTAAGTCAAATATTTATGACAGCGCTTGAAGTTTTGGGTACATATTGGGGCTATAAAAGCTTCCGTTCCAGGCAACAGGAGATCATAGAATCTGCAGTTACCGGAAAAGACACACTTGCCCTGCTTCCCACCGGCGGCGGAAAAAGCGTCTGTTTCCAGGTTCCGGCAATGATGAAGGATGGCATCGCAATTGTTGTCACTCCGCTCATCGCACTTATGAAAGATCAGGTGCGCACGTTACAGGACCGCGGCATCAAAGCTCTTGCTATTCATGCCGGTATGGGCAGGTACGAGGTCGATACCATCCTTAACAATGCCTGCTACGGAGACTTCAAGTTCCTGTACGTTTCGCCGGAACGCCTTTCGACCTTCCTGTTTCGCAGCTACCTGCCGCAGATGAATGTCAGCTACATCGTCGTGGACGAGGCACATTGCATAAGCCAATGGGGCTACGACTTCCGTCCGGACTACCTTAAGATAGGGGAGCTCCGCAAAGAGGTTGACGCTCCTGTCATCGCCCTGACGGCAACTGCCACTCCGGCAGTGGCAAAGGACATAATGGCAAGGCTGGGCTTCAAGGAAGAGAATCTAATCGGCAGCAGCTTCGAGCGCCCCAATCTTAGTTATGTGGTGCGTCGTGCAGAGGACAAAGCCGGACAACTGATGTCAATTTGTAATGCTGTCAAAGGTACGGGCATCGTTTATGTCCGCAACCGTGCCAAGACAGAGGAAGTGGCGGCCATGCTTTCTGCAAACGGCATTTCCGCCTCCTATTACCACGCCGGCCTGAGCCACACGATGCGAAGCGAGCGTCAGGAGGCCTGGCGTCAGGACAAGATAAGGGTGATGGTCTGCACCAACGCCTTCGGTATGGGAATAGACAAGCCGGATGTGCGTTTAGTCGTGCATCTTGACCTTCCGGACAGCCCGGAGGCCTATTTCCAGGAGGCAGGAAGGGCAGGACGTGACGGCCTTAGGTCTTATGCGGTTCAGCTATGGAATTCAACCGACCTTCAGCGCCTGCGGCAACTGGAAAAAGTCAGCTTTCCCCCGGTAGACTTCGTAGAAGACATATATCAGAAGGTGCACGCCTTCTTTGACATCCCATACAACACCGGAGAGGGCAGAATGTTGAAGTTCAATCTTGAAGATTTCTGCAAGCACTTCTCACTCGGCCGCCAAGAGGTATATTATGCTATTAAATATATTGAGCGTCAGGGCCACTGGACCTTTACGGAAGACATGGAAATCGAGCTTCGCGTAAAGATAAGGGCCAGCCGTCAGGAACTGTACGATATAGACTTTGGAGATCCTCTGGCCGTGCCTCTGCTTGACCTTCTGATGCGAAGGTACGAGGGCATATTCTCCTGGTCTGTCGCCATAGAAGAAGACTACATTTGCTCCAAGCTTGGAATCGATATCCCGGCCTTGCACCAGCTGCTGTATAAGCTGGCTATAATGCACGTAATCAATTATGTACCGCAGGACAGGGCTAACGTGATAACTCTGTCGCATCCGCGTCTGGAACCCGGGAATGTAGCTCTTTCTCCTCTTCTTTACCAGCGTCTGAAAGACAGTTATCATGCCCGCTGCGAGGCCATGACAGATTATGTGTCGGACGATGCCACCTGCCGCAGCCGCAAGCTGTTGGACTACTTTGGCCAGGCTGATGCACCCGCCTGCGGCACCTGCGACGTCTGCCGACGTGGAGTACAGCCCCGCCCTGAATCGCTGGAGGCCGCAATAAAGGCATTCATAGAAAAAAGCGGCGGAGTATATACTCTTGCCGCTTTGCAGGAAAATCTGGAAAGTCTTACCGGCTTTACCGGCCAGGAAGACTGGACCAGACTTCTCCGTCGCCTCATTGATGAAGGAGAAGCCCCGGGTCCTAATCTTTAGAATACCAGTTCTTTATAGATTGGCTGCCTGCTCTTGGCAGTCATTCCCTCTATCTTTATTACGTAACGACCGGGTTCATCCGGAACATTGAAGTTCAGAACTGACGGCTCTCCGGCAGCAAGCTTGTGCAGCGGACTCCAATACAGGGTCTGCCTTACTGTAGGATAGCTCTCCGGGAATCCGGCATTGGTGAAGGCAAGGGGGTAGGAGAGACCCTTGAAGGAGATGATCTTCACGTTGTCCCCAAACTTAAAGCCTCCAAGATCTGCCTTATAGGTAGAGAAACTAAGTATGCCGGAGTAGTTGGTAATACCGAAGGAATAATCGAACGGATAAACCTCTACAGACTTGATCATAAGAGGATCGAATTCCAGGATAAGGTCGTGGTCAAGCACCGGAACGCCGTCCAGGATTACAAGGCAGGGATTAGCCCTGTATGCCGGCGTCTGGTTGAAGTCGTCCTCACACCTTACAAAGACCTCACGTCCGTTTGCCGTAGAACGTACCGTAGTTCCGCCCAGGATTTCTATAAAGACTTCCTGCATTGTGCGGAAACGGGTATAGTCGTCCAGCTTGTAGCGTTTGCAGTTGTCCCCAAGGAACTTCATCCTGCGTGAAGGCATTTGGGAATAAAGGGTGTCGGCGTCAAAGGCCTTTGTGATGGCGGCTGCCGTACCCAGTCTTTCGATGGCGCCTTTCATTGACTCTGACAACTCAAGTGCGGGTGCTGCGACTCCTTTAAGGCCCACGAAAGGCTTTTTGAAGTCTGCCTGCCACTGGCCGGATTTCTCTTTCAGCATAACGGCCATATCCTTATCTCCGTAAATATTGGCGCTGAAGAAGGTAGCCTTGCCGTCGCGAAGCGTAGCTGCATAAAGGTCGTTGTTATTTCCCGGTGTGCCTATGTACAGATCCGTTCCTTCCAGTTCTGAGGCCCCGTCCACTGAAGCATACAGGATCTGGCCCTCATATTCCGGAATCACATTCTTTACATATGAAGTATATTTGGGGATGTTAGCCATGAAGCCGTCAATTCCGGCATTGTCGTAAACCGGCAGGTCCTCGTCTTTATAAATTGATACAGAGATGGTTGCGTCATTGGGGCTGACGATGCTGAAGGTATCGCCCTCTCTGCTGACGGATATGCCGCCGAACTCTGTGCGCTCTGTCCGGGAGACGGAAGGAGTATCGGTAAATACAACGTCCGCGGCCTTCTGTACGGATTCCGTATTGTAAACGGATAACACGCGCGAGCCTGTGGTATAGTCGAAGTCCGGAATGTTTTTGGCGATGGCGGTGTATGCTGCCAGGCGGTAGTTGCCTGTGGGAAGACCGGCAGGGATGGTTAGGCTTCCTGCGCCACGACCCCCAAAGAGGCCGAGTTCTGCCGATGCTACCATACCGTCTTCAGCGAAAAGCTCTACGTAGGCAACTGCGCTGAACGTCGACAGGTCACCGTTCCCGTCGGTGCAGAAGGCGGAAAGGTAAATGGTTTCGCCGGCTGCGTAAAAGTTTCTGTCGGTAGACAGGAAAACGCGCTCGAAACTGATTCCCTGAGCAAAAACACTTGTCAGGGCAAGGCCAAAGGCCAATATCGATATTAATGCTTTTTTCATCTTATCTTTAATCTTTACCCCAGTTTGCGGGTTTTTGGGTTGTTCCGCCCTGTCTTCTACAATCTACACATTCCTGGTTGACCCAGATATACCCAACGACAACACCTTCTAGGCCCATTGGCATTATTATGCAGTCGAATGGCCAGTATCCGCGGGCGTAAAGGTCCATGTACTCTGCCCTGTCAATGGCGCTTTCTTTTTTGTCACTTAGGATATAGTTAATGTAGTCGTAAGGAGGCTTATAGAAATTGGTCTCCGAATTGTCTATGTAAAGCTCCAATTCCTTGGCAGCTGCAAAGCCAATGTAGCCCAAAACCTGCTTCTTAGGATGACCCTCTATGTAAATGTTGCCCCTCATACTGCTAGGAATAGGGGAGAACAGGTCTCCATCGGGCTTTGAAATCTTGTCCAGATTCTGCCAGTATCGGTAGCTCTCTTCCGGGATCAGGCTGGCCTTCAGGATAATCTTGTACAACTTGGAAATCTTGCGCTCGGTGTTGTACATGCTCACTACAGGGTAGTCGATAAGCTTGTTGTCGATATATGCCTCTGCAGAAATGGTTGTAGATTTGGTAGCATCTGTCTGTCCCCAGCACGTGTAATAAGGATAAATACCGTGGGTTACCTCCTTGATGCTGGTATTATAAATATAATCTGTCCAGACCCAGGCATCGTATTCCCACTGCTCGTCGTAACTGATGCAGAAGTAAGGGTTGTCGTCGGAATGAAGGCTTATCTTCACCTTGATGGTATTGCCCTCGATTTCGTACTTCAGGTTATCGACTTCCGGGGAACCGAGCACTTCCGTCCAATCCGTCGTGAATACGGAATTGTCGGCGGCCGATGTAAGGCGAAGCCGGTACTTTTTGTCCGGGCTAAGATTCCTTGTATCAAGAAGATAAGGGTTTTTGCCGGTGGCTTCTATAACATCTCCGTCCTTCGATTCAAGCTTAACGGTGAAGGCTGGAACCGGACCGGGTTCGACCTCTCCCTGTTTAATGATCTTGCTGACGGATATGTTGGAATAGGAGCCTATGGTAATGCTGCCCTCGATAATGAATACGTCGTCGGAGTCTTTCATATCAGCCTCGAACGGATATGTGCAGGCCGGCACAATTGCCAGCATGGCTGCAAGTAGGTATGTTCCAAATGTTTTCATCGTTAGAAGCTGATATTGATGTTGATATATGGAATCTGTGTAGCAAAAACTGAAACCATGTTGCCCTGAGGCATGGGGTTATCGCCCTTCATGGTATAGTAAACAGAGTAGGCATTCTTCCTTCCCGTGACGTTGTAAACGCCTATGGTGATAGAGAAATGGGTAAGGGCCTTAAGGTAGTGGCTGGGCTCTATGTTAAGCGCAGCGTCCATCCTGAAATAGTCCGGAATGCGGTAAGAGTTCCTGTCGGAATAAGCCAGACGCCAGTGTCCGCCATATTTGTAATAGCCTATCGGCACGGTGATAGGACGGCCGGTAGAATAGTCCAGACCCAGGGAAATGCTGTACCTGTGGGTGAACTTGTAGTTCAGGGCCATCTTTATGTTGTGCGGCTTGTCGTGAGGAGCATTGTACCAGGCGCCTCCGTTGATGGGGTTGGGGTCGTCTTTCTGCGTCTCACGGTACTGTGCGCGGGAGAAGGTATAAGACAGCCAGCCGTTAAGTTTGCCCTGGCTCTTGCGGACCATGGCCTCTACTCCGTAGGCCTTGCCTTCTGTTGTTACAAGGTCTTTTTCAAGCTCCGGATTCATAACCAGGGTTGCTCCGGAAATGTAGTCCAGGCCGCCTCTATGCTGCTTCCAGTAGCCCTCAAGGGTGAAGTCAATGGAATTGTCGCTTGTCCAATAGAGTCCTGCTGCGGCCTGATAGCCGGTCTGCGGCTTGACATCTTTGCCGGACAGAACCCAAACGTCCATAGGCGAAATGGTAGAGGTATTCGTTACCAGATGTATGCTCTGACGCATGGTGTTGATACCCGCCTTCATGGTGAAGTTTCCGGTGGGGGAGTATTTACCTGACATGCGGAACTCAGGTCCGATGTAGCTGCCTCCGTTGCCTTTGAAGCCATTTAGTCTGACTCCGGCTTCCACGCTTGCCTGTTCGCTTATCTTCCAGGTATCGGAAAGGAAGACGGACGGCTCGATGGCAGATTTGCTGTCCAGCTTTTTGTTTTCAATCACCGATGCCGATCCTACCGGCTCCATCTTACCCGGCTGAAGGCCGTATCGGATGCCGTTGATACCGTAGGAAAGGGTATGACTCTGCGCAACTTGGTGCTTGAATGCCAGTTTTACAAACTGCTGGGCGATGGCAGCAGAGTACAGGAAAGTGCCCTGTGCGTATTGCCTGTCGGCTTCTACGGAAGAATGGTAAGAGTCGTAGCCTGCCGATGCATCCATGGTAAGGTTGTCAGTTAAAATGCTGTGCCACCTGGCGGCAAAGTTCATATTGGAATAACGGAAGGTAGTGTCAGAAGAGAAAGAGAACTTGTCGGCTGAATAGTAACCGTACAAATTCAGAGTGTTGTTCTCGTTAAACTTGTGCGATATGCTTGCGTTTACGTCTCCAAAGTAGGTCTTGCCTCCGTGATAGTGGCTCTCGTCCGGCAGCAGGCTCATAATCCAGTTGGAATAAGTGGTTCTGGCTGCAAGAACGAAGGTAGTGCGGTCTTTCTGGATAGGGCCTTCAAGCGCGAGCCTTCCGGTAAGGAGTCCGATTCCCAGGGAACCGGTAATCTTCTTGCCGTTTCCGGTGCGGGTGTGGATGTCCAGTACGGAAGAAATTCGGCCTCCCATCGATGCAGGAATGGAGCTCTTGTAAAGCTCGGCCTCACTGATGACATCGGAATTGAATGAAGAGAAGATGCCGAACAAGTGGTTGGGGTTGTAAACCGTACCCTCGTTGAAGAGGATAAGGTTCTGGTCCACTGAACCGCCTCGAACATTGAAGCCGGAAGAAGCCTCGCCAACTGTCTGTACGCCCGGCAGGGCCAGCACAGCCTTGATAAGGTCGCTTTCTCCGAAGGCGGAAGGCAGTTTTTTGATTCTTTCAAGCTGGATGCGTTCTACGCCCATCCTGGCTGAACGGTGAGTGGCGACGGCGTCGGCGGATACTGTAGCCGACTGCAGTGTTACCACCTGCTCTCATATTAAGATCCAGGGCTCCGTTCTCGTAGATGATGACTTCCAGGGTGGTGTCTTCCATTGGATATCCCCTGAAGGACAGGACGTTACGTCCGGTATGAACCTGCAGGGTCCAGTCGCCGTAAGAATCTGTCATGGTGTACTTTCCGTTTTTGTCGGAAACCGTGATTCCTACTACGGGCTCACCGCTGGCAGCGTCGCGAACCTTGCCCCTGATGGTGGCAATGCCGCTTCGGGCATTACGCTCTTCGCCAATCTCGTATACTTTATTAAGCAGCGATGCAGTCTGGGATACCTCCTCTGTGGTGCTGGCTACAGCCTCTTTTGCACCTTTGGAGAACCAGCCGGTAGGAAGTGAAGTCTGCAGGGCGCGGCCCTGGAGTATGTAAAGGACGTCGTTGTACCGGGTGACTGTGTAACCGTTGGCCTTGAATTTGGCCAGAGCGGATTTAATAAACTCTTCCGGGTTGGAAGCAGAAACAGAATAGAAGCTGGCATCCTTGTATCCAGCGGCCAGATATGCTTTCTGGCCGCACTTGTTGCGGATGACGGAAACAAGGGAATCGGCGGATACCATCCTTACGGACAGGTCCTGCGCAGTTGCAGCAATGGCAAATAGAGCCAAGGCGCCGACAAGAAGTATTTTTGTAAACAGTTTATTCATAGTTAGTTACTTCGCGGCGCAAGTCCTTGTGTTTTTTAAGCAATGCCTTAAGGCTGGAAAATTTCTTTGCCTTTCCGTTAGCATCGACATGATAGAATGCCCTGTGCTGGACAAAAATCTCAAAAACGCCCTCTTTGAAATTGGGATCCTTGTAGCCGATGCTACCGTCGTTTTTGCTGTTGATGTCCCTGCGGAATTCTTTGTCGATACGCTCATAAATGCATTCTTTGCCCTCATAGACAACTTTGTAGAAGCCTTTGGGAACATTGATGCCTTTGGCTGATAGATTCCTGTAAACAGTATTTCCAAGAGAAAAGCTGTCTACACCGTCGCTGCCAAGATCCACTACGGAGAAACTCTCCGGCACATGCACAAGCAGCGTTTGTGAATGTGCGTTGATGTCCATTTGCAAGCCCTTATACAGTTTCCCTTCATAGACAAGATCGCCTTCGCGGAAGCCTGCCCTGTCCCAGGTATAGACCCCGTTGTAAGAAAAACTGTACTTAGTTGCAAGTCTGCCCCTATAAAGCGGCAGTGCGCTCCCGGATTCGTTGTGATAATCCAAAAGGAGGTCATTTCCTTGAGCCAGTGCACTTAGAGGCAGAAGGAAAAGGAGGAAAAGGAGGAAAAGTGCAACTTTTTTCATATTTAATGAATAATAAGCCCGTCATAAGCGGGTAGAACTTTACTGTGGATGTTTCTTTCTTGACAGAGGGATTCAAGTTCTTTGGTAAAGTCTATGTGGCAGGGAAATGTGTGGCTTAGGTGTGTCAGCCTTGTGTTTTCTGCACCAACCCTGTCTGCAATATCCAGCGCCTCGTACAGGGAAAAATGGGAATGATGCGGGTTGTAGCTGACCGTGTTAAGGGTAATATGTTTCAGACCCTTTAATTTTGCGAACTCCTTTTCCGGAATGGAGCTCATGTCCGTAATATAGGCTATCTGCCCGAACCTGAAGCCCAGGACGGGCATTTTGTCATGAAGACCGCGTATCGGAATGATTTCCGCTCCGCCTCCCAGGCTACCGGTGCAAAGGCCTGTAAAATCGGGGTCATGAACCTTTTCTGCAACGGCGACCGGCTCTGCCGGCATGATAAGCGAGCCGTCCGGCAGGCGGAACCTGTATCCCACGTTACGAACCCATTCCAGCACTTTGCCGCTGTGGTCAGGATACATAACAAAGGGGTCTTCATCAATAAGGTGTATATTTACTTCCGGCGCTCCGGGATACTTTACCGGAGAGAAAATATAGTCGTACGAAGCCTTGAGGGATTCATATACGGCTTTTTCGCACCAGATGGCAACGGCCTGGCGGCCTATGTAGTTGAGGGCCCTGACGTCGTCAAGGCCACCGGTATGGTCTTTATGGTTGTGTGTGAGCAGTATTGCGTCCAGATTGCAGATGCCCGCCTTAAGCAACTGATCCCTAAAATCCGGGCCTGCATCGATCAGTATCCTTAGTCCGCCGTATTCTACCAGTGCAGAGGCACGGAACCGCTTGTCCTTGCTGTCCGTGGATGTACATTTGGGGCATGTGCATCCGACTATTGGTACTCCCAATGAGGTGCCGGTTCCAAGGAAGGTCAGTTTTGCCTGTGTCATAGGGTAACGGTTTCTATGGTTCCAATCTTTGCTGCGTCAAAAGGCCTTTCTACCCGTAGGTAGTTGCCTGTGTAGCCCGCCATCTTGCCGCCTTTGCATGCTCCTTCCCAAAGGACCTGCTCCTGCAGGCCTTTGCAGGAAGCGGCGAAGCCTGCGTGAAACTTGTCACAGAGCTCTTCCAGACGTTTCACGCGTTCTGTCTTGATGCTGTCCTGCACCTGGCCGGGCATGGCCGCAGCCCTGGTTCCCGGTCTCTTGGAGTAGGGGAATATGTGTATGAAGGCCGGTTTGATGCGGTCTTTAAGGAAGTCGTAAGTTAGCTGGAAATCTTCTTCCGTCTCGCCGGGAAGGCCTACTATCACATCAATTCCAAAGAAGACGTACGGTCCCATTTTCTTGCGTATATAGTCTATCCTTGATGCAAACAGGGCGGTGTCGTATTTACGGCCTACGGACTTTAGCAGCCTGTCGCAACCTACCTGGAGGGGAATGTGGAAGTGGGGCAGGAATTTGGTGCCAGAGGCTATCCAGTCCACTATTTCTTCTGTAATCAGGTTGGGCTCTATAGAGGAAATCCTGTATCTTTCTATGCCTTCTACTGCGTTCAGGGCCTTAAGCAGGTCTAGGAAGGATTCGCCGGTGGTGCGGCCGAAGTCGCCGGTATTCACTCCGGTGATTACTATTTCTTTTACGCCTTGCGCGGCGATGGCTTGAGCCTGCTTTATGTGTTCGCAGATTGGCAGGTTCCTGCTGCGGCCGCGGGCGTAGGGCACAGTGCAATATGCGCAGAAGTTGTCGCAGCCGTCCTGAACTTTCAGGAACGATCTTGTCCTTTCTCCCGTGCTGTACGCCGCCAGGGTCTCATTCTTAAGCGGCTCTTCCTGCATGGATGATATGCCAAGCAGATTCAGGGTGGCGGGAACCACCTGCTTTTTCTCGTTGGCCCCAAAGACAAGCTTAACCCCTTCTATTGCCTGGACCTCGTCGCGGCGAAGCTGGGCGTAGCAGCCTGTAACTACAATTGCTGCACCCGGGCTGGTCCTGTGGCACTTACGTATTATATTGCGGCACTTGTTGTCTGAATGCTGGGTAACGCTGCAGGTGTTGATAAGGTAAACATCGGCGCCCGTGTCGCGCCAGTCCGTCACCTCCAGACCTGCTTCCTTGAAGCCTCTTTCGTATGTAGAGGTTTCTGCGTAATTCAGTTTACAGCCTAATGTCAGTAATGCTATCTTCATGCTATTTTGCCAAAATTATAAATACGCAGGGCCTTTTGCCAATCTGGGGAATATCCCGTTTCCAGGCTTCCACCGTTCTAGTCTTGATAAAGGCCGTGGGCAGGGTAATGTCAGCGGCAATACAAACCTTGGTGTTGCCGCTGCAGGTGGCAAGGATGTCTGCCAGAAGAGCATCGTTGCGGTACGGAGTCTCTATGAAAATCTGGCTCTGGCGCAGCTGTGAAGACTTTTTCTCCAGGTTTCGCAAGGCTGTTTTCCGCTGTTCCGGCTTTACCGGAAGGTAGCCGTTAAAGGCAAAGCTCTGTCCGTTAAGGCCGGAAGCCATCAGCGCCAGCATCAGGGAAGAGGGGCCTACCAGGGGGATTACTTCTATGCCCTCGCGGTGGCAAAGATCTACAAGCAGGGCGCCAGGGTCCGCTACAGCCGGAAGGCCGGCCTCGGACAGCAGTCACACGTTGTTTCCGTTGGCAAACAGAGCCTTCAGCTTATCTACTTCTGCGGGATTGGTATGCTCGTTAAGCTCGTGAAAATCAAGGCCTTCTATCTGCCCCTTCAGCCCTGCGGCAGAAAGGAAGCGGCGTGCTGTGCGCACCTCCTCCACCACAAAGGTCTTAAGCCCGCAAATTATCTCAAACACAGGAGCGGGGAGCACTTGCGACGGAGCATGATCACCCAGCGGGGTAGGGATAAGGTATAATTTTCCGTAATCAGTCTTCATCATCTTCCTCTTCTTCGTCTATGAAAATAACCACTTTATCGTCATCGTCGTCATCTTCCAGCATTATGTCTTCATTCTTGATGGCGCTCTTGACCAGCCAGGGGAACAGGTTTCGGATCAGCTCCCCAAAGGTGTCGAATTCCGTCTGGAATGACAGACCTGCGCCGTTTCTCTTAAGGTTGTCAAGATAGCTGGTGTACTGGTCCGCTGTCCTGTGGAATGCCGTTGCACGTATGCTGCCGTTCTTGGTAAGCTTGAACTCAACTTCCAGGTCTCCAAGGACTTCCTGCTGCGACGTTACGCTGTTGGCCCTGTTGCCAAAGGTTCCGTTTATGCTTATTCGGTTGTTGAACAGCTGCGTGGAAACAGCCACCTCGAATATGTCTGCGCCGCTGGAATTCTTCTGGTAGTCAAGACCCAGGTCGATAGGGATGTTCAGTTTCTGCAGTACGTTCGACAGCTGACTGGCCATAAGGTCTGCAACCGTGCTTCCAAGCATGCTGGAGTTGTTGACGATACCAGAACTTTCGTCGGGCAGGAAACCGCCGGAAATAAGCAGGGACAAGAACTGCTTCTGCAGTTTGTCGTCTGTATTAAGGGCGCTTTGTACCCTGGCCTGTGTGGTGGCGTCGATGTCCGGGATATCGATGGTGAACTCTATCCTGGGCGACTTTATCTTGTTGGTGATATTGATTCCGCAGATGACAAGGCGGCGGGACGACGTACTTGTACTGTCTGCCAGCAGCGTTGCCAGTGAGGTTTTGGTCTTGTATTCGGCCCTTATGTTAAGGTCCGTTTCCATAACATCGCCCACAAACTTGACCGTACCGCCTTCATTTATGCTGAAGTCCCTCTTTGCAATACCCAGGGCTGCAAAGTGATAGGTTCCGTCCGTGATGGTGTAGTTTCCTCCAAGGCTAAGGGAACCGTCCGCAGGTTTAACTTTCAGCTGGATGCGGCCCTGACCGCGGCCGGACAATACATTGCCGCTGGCCTTGTCAACTTCTATTACGGCCTCTATGCCAGGATGGGCAAGAACGTCGATATCCGTGGCGAAGCTTGTAACCTTCTTTTGTTTAGCTGCGTTGCGGCGAAGCATTTCTTCATACTGGTCCGGCTTTTCTTCAGGCTCCGGCTCCTTGAATACCAGAAGGTCGTTGCGGGCCATGCCGGCGGATGAATTCATCGGAATATGAAGGTCACCGTTACCCACTGTACTGGCCTCGGCTTTAAGCATAAGGGACTCCAGGGGGCCGTATAGCGATGCTTTTCCGGTGGCGGCTATCTTTCCGTAGAAGTTCTGGCCCATGCCTTCCTTCATATCCAGCACAAGCATTTTGTCAATGCTCATGTCAATATTCATTGCGATGTCGCTGAACTTCTTCCAGCTTATGCCTCCGCCAACCGTGCCTTTGGCCCCGGTTTCGTCCTGAACCTTTACGTTCATAAAGTTAACGCCGTCAGTGCTCAGGCCCAGTTCTCCGTTAAGCTTGTAAAGTACATTCGTAAAGGCAACCCTGATAAGGCCGTCGTCAATGCGCAGGTCTTTGCCCGTCAGGTTAAGGTCTCCTCCAAACTTGCCCTTAAGGTAGGCATTACCGTTCAGGCGGCCGTCAAACTGGCTGAATACGGATGCCAGCAGGGGACTGAAGTCGCCAAGGTCGTAGTTGTTGAAGCCAACGGATGCGGCAACGGACTTGTCCGAGGGCGAAATGAAGCCCTTGATGTCCATCGTATTCTTTCCGTCGGCCCAGGTGCTGCATATTGCCCTGTAACCTTTACGCTCCTTGTCCCACATCGATTCGATGGCTATGTCGCCCAAAGGCTCGTCGCCCAGCATGGCGTTCCGGATATCCAGGTTGGCCAGAATGTAGGGAGCTCCGTTTATGGGTGAAAGTATGGATGCATGGCCGGTAGAGCGTCCGCCCAACTGTATGTTTGCAGGAAGGAAGGGATTCAGTGCGGCCATTTCAAAGTTATGCATGTCAAAGGTGAGGGTATCTGCCACCTTTGTGGATATGCCGCCCTTTATGACAAGGCTCTGCTCTGCACTCTTTGCGGTAATGTTATCCGTTGTGGTTCCCATTGACGATATGCTGATGGGCGCGGATTCAAGATTCCATATAACGGAATTCATATAAATCTGCGACGGCAGAAGCGTAGCGATAATGCCAAGCTGGTTGTCATCGCCCCGGTAAAGGTCTCCGGTCAGGTTGATTGTACCCTTGTTGTCCTGCATCGACTTGTTGTCGTAAGAGTAGCAAATGTCAAGGGTGTTGTCGTCTGCAAGCAGTTTGATCTTGTTCTCAAACGCCCTGATTGCAGAAATCTTTATGTCATCTGCAAGAATGTCGGCCTCCAGATGGTTTCCGTTATTGCGAATGGACAGGTCGACGTCTTTCAGGTACTTGTCATTTATGGCGAGTCTGCCGGATGTCAGTTTGCCGATGAGCTCTCCTTCCTTGTTTATGTTCAGGTCGAACTTTGTTCCGTCGGCAACCCATACCCCCGGTGCGACAAAGGACAGAATGTCTTTCGTATCCCTGGTGGACAAGTTCAGTGCGTAGGTATTGCCGCTCCAATCCTTTACCTCTCCGCTGAAGAGGGCGGAAAGCTCGCTGGCGCAGGCAAGGGAGGTGATATCCTTTATGAAGTCATCAATGAAGCCTGTTCCGCTGTAGCGCAGGGTGGCAAACTTGGAGTCAAGGTTAATCTTGTTGATATCCCCGTTCATGTAGGAATTTATGTCGATGTCGCCAATGTTGCTGCGTCCGTCGTCGTCGGTAAGGACGATATTGCTGATTCTGATATTGCCAAGAAGGTCTCCGCCCTGACGCAGCCTGAAGTTGGCGTTGGTGTTCATGCTGAGCTCGCTCCTGCCCCTGTTGTCGATGTGCAGGGCGTTCAGGTTGGCGTAGGCTAGGTTGGCCACGAACTTATAGACTCCGTCGCCGGTCTTGTTGGACAGGGTGAACAATCCGTTGAACATGAAGTTCAGGTTGGGGTCGTTGCAGAATATGGTGCCGTCAAAGGCGTCTCCTGTATAGGTTCCTGCTGCCACAAGGTCCCTGTAATCATAGTCCATGGCGCGCAGATGGTCAATCTTCAGGGAGTCCAGCTTCACGGAAATCTTCTTGCCTATCGTTGTGCGGAAGCTGCCGTGCATGGTGCAAGGGCCAAGGGCCTTAGTGCCGCCGGCAAGGGCACCTGTATCGAATTCGTGCGTTTCTACGCGGCCTCCAATGCCAATGTTTGCGCCGCCCTCAAGCAGATGGCTGAACTGCAGGTTCATATTCAGGCTGCCGCTGTTTACGCTGCTTAGAGCTCCGGTCACCTTGGCATTGTTAAGCGGCCCGCGAATCTTTCCGTTGAAGGTCATCCTTTCCTTGGGCAGCATGCGCGAAACGTCGAACTTCAGGTTTGGAGCCCAGCCTTTTATGAACTTGTCCAGGCCTTCCGGCGTAAAGGTCATGTCCTTTATGTCGTAGTTGGTGGTCATAGCCAGCGTGCTGGGCAGGCCTATGATGGAACCTTTAATCTCTTTTGCGGCAAGGGAATTGTCGGTTGTGCGGAAGGTGAACTTGTCAATGGAAAGGTCGTTCACAAAACCGTCGATATCGCCTTTTTCTATAATGCCTACGAAGTCCATCCTGTGAAGGGTAGGGGCAAAGTAGGCTATGGTTTCCATATTGATTCTGGAGTTCACAATCTCTGCCTGCAGGCGAACCTCTTCCAGGAAGTGGTTCAGGGCCGGGATGCCGTCGTAGTTCATCTTGAAGTGGGGCATGTGAATGTCGCTGAACATATCCCTGATTTCAAGATTCTCTATTGCCGTCTGGCGGTTGTAAACCCTTGCCCTGCCGCTCATATGATGCAGTACAAAGCCGCTTTTCTCCTTTGCTTCAAGATGCTCTACCGTACCTTCCGTGATAATGCCCTTAAGGGTGACGTCGCGAACGGTCATGTGGATGTCGTACAGGTCAAGGTCAGTCCAGTTCATGGCCCTGTCGCGGTGAGGCTTGGGATTCTTGTGGTTGATCATCCTGAACCTGAAACCGTCGATGCAGACGTAATCCGCCCTCATCAGTTCTATGTCCGGAATCTTCTTGGGCTCTTTTTTCTGCTTAGGCTTGTTCTTGGAGAAGAAACGCTTAAGGTTGCTGCCGTCAGGCTCATTTACCAAAAAGAACTGTCCGTCCTTGATTCGAAGGTCCTTTACCATTGCCGGCTTTCCGGTAAGCAGGCCCCAGGCGTTGAACGACACGCTTACGTTCTTTGCTTTGACTATTGTGTCGGCCACGGTAAGCTCCGGCAGATTGGGATTGCGGTAAGGATTGTCGTCGATAAATGCCAGATCTTCAATGACGACGGCATCGAAGGGCCTGACAGTCAATGAAGAAAACTCTATCCGGCCATCCATTTTCTGCTGCAGGGAGGCAAGGACTCTTCTGGTAAGCGCAGTTTGCACGGCGGGAGACATCAGCACTACGCAAAGTGTGATGATGGCAGTCAGTATGACGCCAAGCACGAATGCCGATATCTTTAATGCGCGTTTCATAGTATATACTAACTCACAAAGATATCATTTTAAATGGATAATTCGTATATTTGCGGCGTAAAAGTGTAGTTCTTTAGAAATATGTCCCATATAATTCTTGGAATAGAATCATCGTGCGATGATACTTCTGCTGCAGTGGTAAAAGATGCTTACCTGCTGTCCAACGTCATTGCCAGCCAGCAAGTGCATAAAGATTACGGTGTAGTAGTGCCTGAACTGGCCTCCCGTGCCCACGAGCAAAACATTGTTCCGGTAGTCAGCCGTGCAATAGAAATGGCCGGAATTACCCCTGATCAGATAGATGCGATTGCATTTACCCGCGGTCCCGGTCTGCTTGGCTCCCTTCTTGTCGGAACCTCCTTTGCCAAGCC
>R24__coassemble_1035_pt1 | contig 16241 bp, 14 predicted proteins | sample R24__metabat2_low_PE_050 | metagenome-assembled genome bin R24 | reverse complement strand
CCTTGCGCCCATGGAGGACTGACAACTTTGGTCCGAGCTGCGTCTTGCCGCCGGTGGCTACCCAGATGTACTGCGGGCAGAATCCGGAGCCGATGAGGGCGGTCTTCTCTGATTCCACCAGGCAGACAATGGCATCCGGGCGCTGAGGGAGCAGATGTTCGCCAAAGAGGCACTGTGTCACCGTCCAGCTCTCCGGCAGGAGTCCGGATTTCTTGAGTCTTGCGTGCGCCCAATCGACAGGAACGCCGACATTTTTCACGCGGTGGCCGTCGGTCGGATTGTACTGCATGATTTTTCCGGTGCGGACACGGTCCTGAATGTCGATCTGGTAGAAAACGACGGAGCGGTCTTTGGTCACTCCAAGGCGGTAATCGGCCCGCAGGCGCTCGATAACGTCGGCGACGAAGATTGTTTCAAGGAATTCTTGGAGCGTGGATTTTGGCACGTTTCTGAGCGTTTTGGCAACAATTTCCGCAGGCAGCTCACAAACGGGCATTTGCGACCTAGTGCCGGCTTCATCCGGACGTATGGCGTGGCGCGTTCCCGGGACGCCCCAGGGTCGATCGTGCTTCAGCCAGTCGGGGGCCTGCCTCCAATCCTCCTCACGGGGACGAGCCTCTGGGTGCTCCCGGAAGTAGTCGGCCGGGGTCTTGTGATAAGCGCAGCTGGACTCGTGGTCGCAGCGGCCTACGGTGGGGTCGAGGATGTTGTCGGCATCGTCCACGTAAGGAGTGAAGCAGTGCGGGCGCTCGCAGCCGGGGCAAGTGAGCCGGGAGGATTTCCCGGCATACTTACGGAGGTGATACTTGTAGTCCATGGCTTAGTCGTCTTTGTAGGGCAGTTTCTGCTGTTCCGGCCGTTCCTCGTGTTCCGGCTCCTCCTGAGACGGAACAGCGCCGGTGCTGGGCTGGTAGCCCAGTTTCTCGGCCTTCTTCAGCTTGCGGTGAACGGTGGTCGGAGAGAAGCCGGTCTCATCGGCAATCTGGCGCACAGTCTTGTTCTGAGCCTTGAGGTCGATGAGTTCCTGCAGGTCTTCGGCTTCGGTGAACTCGTTCTTCTCGCGGAGCTGGGTGGATTCCTGGACGTAGTCCTGAAAGACGAACTGCGTGTATCCCTGGATCTGCTGGAGCTTGTAGAGGATGACGTTGTCGGAGTCGTACCTGTACTCGCCGGTGCGGACCTTGACCTGCTTGACGTAGCGCCAGGTGGGGTCTTTGGCAGAGCGGCCGATGGCGATTCCGGCGTCAAAGAAGTTGATGAGTTTAGCTGATCCGGCCAGGTCGTTCTGGGTCATCGGGGTACGGGGCTCCCGTTTCGGGGAGTGGCCGACGATGACGAGGGTCAATCCGTAGAGCCGCTTGAGATAGAGGATCTTCTTCATAAAGGCCCCGGCGGATTCTCCTTTCTCGCTGTCGTTCAGCAGGAAGGTGATGTTGTCCACGAAGATGTGCCGGATGCCGCGCTGCTCTGCTGCTGCGGCAATGCTGTCGAGGATGGCCTGCTCAAGGCCGGTGTCCACGATGTCCTCTGGACGGAGTTCGGCCCTGAGGAGGGTGTCGGGGAAACGGTGGATGACGTGGGTGTCGCTCTCGACATAGCGCATCTGGAACTGTTTGGAGCTGAGTTCGCAGTCCAGGTAGAGCACGACGTTCTCGCGGGCGACGGCTTCGGCCATCTGGGTGGTGAAGATGGATTTGCCGGTGTTGGAGGCGGCGATGATGACCGTGCATTCTCCTTCGACCAAGAGGTCGTAGAAGTAACGCTTGGGATCGGGTTCCTCCAGGGCGTCGTCCACCCACTGGTTGGCGGACTTGATGGACATGATGCCGATTTTGTCGGCGGAGCGACGGGCCTTGGCAGCCTCGGCGTTGATAGCGGCGATGGGGTCCGTCTTTTTCTGGGTCTTGCTCATTGCTGGTCCTCCTGTGGTTTGAGCGGCTCGTCTTCGTCAAGGAAATGGGAGCCGTGGTCCTGATAGAGTTTACGGAATGCGCGGGCGAAGTCATCGTCAGACTGGAGAAGGTATTCGCGCATAATATCTCCGAGTTTGCGGGGCTGGCTCATATCCGTCCCTCCTCGATGGCTGCGATGTCGGACTCGTTGTAGAGGACCTTGCGTCCGATCCGGGTGGGGATAAGATACCCGTCCCTTTCCCATCTCCACAAGGTGGAGGGGTCAACGTTGAGTCGCTGGGAGACTTGCTTGATGGTGAGTTTGGGCTCCCGCTTGGCGGCTTCGTAGCGGCTGATGATTTTCTCGATGAGGGAGCCCAGGACGGTTTCCAGGTCGTCCTTGTTGAGCTGGTACTGGATGAATTGTTTGGTCTGAAGCTGTTCTTCTACATTGTGCATCATTTGTCTTCCCGCAGCGCCTGCACACCCTGCTCGTCGGGTGGCATCGCTCCGGTTGCCAGGAAGAGGATACATCGAGCAGCCGTCCCTCTTCGATTGGCCTGTGCAATTTTCGGCATTATAAAAGAGGGGTGCAAGAAATTGAAATGGAGTTTAGTAGAGCCATTTCTTAGCTCCACTAAACTCCACAAATATTGCCTTTTGAAGGGCTTTTATGAGGGATTCTGCAAGACTTTGACGATAGGCTCCAGCTCTTCCGGAAGGAATGCACCTTTAACCATCTTGCGGCTGTATCCGGACTCGGCACCAATATCGCCGAACACCTCGACTACTGCATTGTACGCCGGCTTGAGGATAAGGCCCGCTTTGACGGCTGCAGCGAAAATGATGTAAGCCTGGTTTCCGGTTTTCCCAGCGACAAGGTTCCGGATCTTCTCGATGACTTCATCTTTCTTGCTGGAGTCAACAACGCACTCGGCAAAGGACTTGCGAGGTTTGACAGCTTTCTTCTGATGCGGCTTGTCTTCCGGAGTTGGTTGAGCCGGGGCATCAGGACCGAGTTCGGCAAAGTCCATCTCAGGGAGGTCGTGCAAGAAGCGTCTCTGCTTGAGTTCCAGCTGATCGAAGAGGGCGTCACGGACACCGTCCAGGGCTTCCAGCCGTTTCTTTGTGGTGGTGGGATTGATGGTGCCTTTGGTGGCTCCCTTCTGGATTACATCGGCCTTCTGCTCGTCTATGATGCTTGAAACGATTTCGGTGGTGGTGTCAACCCACTTCTCCATCTGGTCGATGATTTCATCCACAGCATATTCCCTGGACTCTACCAGGCGATTGATGTAGTCGGTGAGAAGGTAGTCCAGGCGACGTTTGTACAAGGTGAGCAGGCCGTTCCAGTTGCCGCCGTTAGAGTGGCCGATTTTGATGTAGCTATAAATCTCGCCCAACCTGTTGCCGGCCTCTGCAGCAAAAGCGTCGATATTATCTTCGATGTCGATGTACTGGCGGTCGAGTTCGGTCAATGCGAACTTGCCGGCGAGGGCCTGGCGTTTTTCCTGAAGGACGCCTTCCTTCCATATATTGTAGAGAACTTCCTGGGACATGGCTTTACTCGTTTTCTTCAATGATGTTCAGATCTGCATCCACCTTGTAGGGCTTCTGGCCGAAGGCAACGTTCATCAGGGCGAAGTGGTCCTTGAGTTCCATATTTGTGTAGCGGTTGACGGCCGAGCTGCCCTCGCGGTGCAGTCCGGCGGCGTAGAGGTTGACCTGGACCTTGCTCATCATATCGACGTGGGTCTTGCGGGCCAGCTTGGAGGAGGCCTCCTCGTAGAGAGGGACGTACACATTGTCGTGCTTTTCCTGGTCATAGATGGAGACCTTGCGGTCGATGCCGCAGGCCTTGATGAGGTCCCGGACCTTCTTGTTGTAGAAGTTGGCTCCGGACTTGCTGATGTTGACGCCGAAGTCGAACTTGGTGCGCTGGATGATGTCGAAGGCCAGGCGGATGATGGGGGTGACGATTTCCTTGTTGGTCTCCTGGGTGCCGCTGGTCTTGGAGGGGATGTAGTGGATGTACGGGATGCCTTCCGGGCTGACGGAGACCTTTTCCATGGACAGGCGGCCGAAATCGCCGATGCGGCAGCCAAAGCAGCAGTTCAGGATGAAGGCATCCTTGGTGCCCTGGAGTTTCTCGGGGACCTCGGTGTCGATGACTTTCTGGAATTCTTCCTGACGCAGGAAGACCGGACTGTCGTACATCGTGTGCATCACGGCACGTTTCTTCTCCGTGGTGAGGCGGCGGAAGGGGGACTTCATGATTTCGTCCGTCTTCTCCAGCTCGTTGAAAAGGGCCTGGAGATTCTTCATCGTGTTGACCACGGTGTTGATGGAGGCGCGGTGGGCCGGGTTGCGGCGGGCTCCGCGCTTCTTTTCAACCTTGTAGAGCTTGGGGTACTTCTCCACGTACAGGTATTCATCGAAGACGAACTGCCGGTACTCCAGCAGGAGGTTGGTGTCGAACTCGGTGACGGAGATTTTGGAAAGGCCTTTAATGGTGAGGAAACGCTTGAGTTTGTCCGCCTGGCCGACGATCATCTTGTAGCGTTCTACTCCGATGATTCCGTCGCGGCGGGATTCATCGGCAAAGCGGACAAAACGCTCGCAGAGGGTCTCGGCAGAGGAGGAACGGACCTCGACGACGGGATTGAGGATCTTGTCAATCTCTTTCTCCAGGACATCAGAAGTCATGTCCATTCCCTTAGCCTTCATCAGGGCGTAGGCCTTGGACATGGCGGTGAAGTGGGTGTTCAACTCTGCCTTCAGCTGCTTGTTATAGACGGTGACCTTGGGCTTGAGGGTGCCTTCCGGAGTGAACTTCTCCAAGTCCTTTATCTTAACGCGGATGCCGGTCTTGTGATACAGCGTAACGTCCCTTCCATCGATGAGACGGAGTCGAACCCGAAGGGTGTCACCCTTGGCGGAGGTCCGGTTATACATCGAAATTCTTTCCATAAATCACTCATTTTGTTCTTTGTGCAAATTTAGTGAATTTGCACAACATAAACAAGTTTGAGCGAAAGAAATGTGAAAGAACTTACAAGAAAGAAAGTGGTTAGATGATTGTTAATTAACTATTTGCTGGAAAGTTCTTGCGTGGTTATTTCATTTATACAATCCCATCGGAATCGTATAGATAAAGATACCTATAGATTCTCACCAAGGCATTCCCGGGCATGTTCATATTCGTCTGATTGAACATATATGATACAAAACCCACTAACGGTTCCTTCTCCAATTGCATCTTGTGAACCTCGTAGTTCAGTTCGTCAACAGGTTTGAAGATTTTGTACCGATCATTTTGCTTCCGTAATGAAAGCTCTCCAGGCAGTTCAGTGCAGTATAGAATTGAATTGATGATTAGGAAATCGGCAAAGTACAGTTCAATGGCATTATACTCCGGATTCTCGATATCCCGAATGTCGGATCTTTTCTGCCCAGCAGTGATGGACCTAACATAAAGACTAATAACGTCCAGATTGTCAAACACATTGTACTTTGACAATTTGTTCAGAACCGGTTTTATTTGACGATAGTGATCCACTCGCTATAAACTTGTATTACCCAATCAGAGCATCAGCCGAATCCTACCCTCTGATTTAACAAAGGTATCCGGATGGGACAATATCACCGCATGGACCTGCTTGTCTGTTACAGGCGCCTTATCCCGGCGGGTATAGAGACCGCAGGCATTGATTTCCTGGGCGATCTGCTCGGTTTTTATGCCATAGCTGGAGCTGGCCAGCAGGTAGACTATGGCTTCTTCCAGTTTCATAATATGCAAATCTACAGAATTTTGCGTAACTTAGCGATATATTAATGACACTATATGAACCCTAATACTGAATTTGAGCGCTTTACCCAGCGGGTGTTCCAGATACTTAAAAACAATGGCATTCTCAAGCCAACGTTTGTAAAGCATGATGTCAAACTAGCCGGGAAATCTGGGTGTGAACACCAAATTGACGTTTATTTTGAGTATGAACTTAGTAGGAACAACTACCGCGTAGCTATAGAATGCAAAAACTATAGTGCGTTTGTTCCTATTGGAAAAGTCCGCGATTTTTATGGTGTGATACAGGATATAGGCAACATTCAGGGAATCATAGTATCCGCTAAGGGATTCCAAGAAGGCGCCAAAAAGTTTGCCGATTATTATGGTATCTCCCTCAAGACGTTACGACATCCTGAGATTAATGAGATCTTTGGATCTATTACTACCGTCATACATGATAATAGGCGAAAACGTCTTTTCCTTATCGATAACCAATGGATTAAAGATCACAACCTTAACCTTGATAAGATTCGAGAGCTTCATTCCCAATTGCAATATGACATGGCGGACTATTGGAAAGATGCAACTCATTTTCCAATAGAAATCATAAGTGACATTATAAAAGATTCCGACGGCAATCGGTTATCCACCTTCCCCGAACTGGAGAAACAACTTCCAAAGAATCATGAGTCGGGTACTTCTGTCGTTTTCTCTTTTGAAGATGGTTGGATAGAATCACGCTACTGGGGTGCAGTAAAAATCCGTGAAGTGAAATATTAATATATAAATATGGTTCATGAGAAAACACTGAACCTTGCAGCAAAAGACTTCGTTGAAGGGATTTTAGAAGACGCCCTTAGGGGGAAAACCGATTACGTACCGAAATTTTAACCTGAACTCTTTAGGATTTCTGCTATACCATTGGCCAGACGGAGATTATTCTTTGAGCAAATGAGGGTGTCTTTGGCCTTTTGGTTTTGGGCAAAGGACTTGTCAATCACACTAATGGACGTATTGATATTTTCGCAGGCAAGACGGAAGTCGCGAGAGTAAGCATCCTATAATCGTCAACTCTCGTGTTTCCAATCTTCGTCCCAGTTTTTCAATATTTAGTGTTGGGGTTTATACTTCGGAGTTTATAAAAACCTTAAAAACTGACAATAAAAAAAAAAGTATCTTCAGAATAATTTTCAGGAATGCTCAAAAAAAAGTAAATTTGCTTCTCAACATAATGACTATATGAGTACTTTTGACATCCTCGACAACTATAAGAGAAAACTTGAAAAGACCACAGCTACAAATATTGTATCTGATAACGGCCGGCAATTCTCTTACATGGAGCAAGCAGCAATACTTACGCACTACCTTAAATTGAAGGCACATAAGGATTTCCGCAAACCATATAACCTTTACGGCAACATCATCCAAAAAGAATGGTCCCAAGCCCTTCAGGGAAATACCGTAAAATGTAAGGGGAATGCTCTTGAATCACCGGACTCTTCGTATGGTCCATCTCTATTCGATGAAGTAGAGGACGTTCCGTTCCAGCCGATCAGTAAACCAAAATTCACTTTTATTGACTTGTTCGCAGGAATTGGCGGATTTCGTATTGCACTGCAAAACCTTGGAGGCGAATGTGTGTTTTCCTCCGAATGGGACGAGCAGGCGCAACGTACTTATTATGCAAATTATGGAGAAGTGCCTTTCGGCGATATAACCAAGGATTCCACAAAGAATTTCATTCCGGAAGGCTTTGATGTCCTATGCGCCGGATTCCCCTGCCAGGCCTTTTCGCTCGCAGGAAAACGTCTTGGTTTTGCAGAAACACGTGGTACCCTGTTTTTCGATGTTGCTGAGATTCTCCGACGCCGACAGCCTAAGGCTATTTTTCTTGAGAACGTGAAAGGTCTCGCCATCCACGACGGAGGAAAAACCTTGAAGGTTATTCTTAACACTCTTGACGAAGTAGGGTATGTGGTTCCTGACCCCAAGATTGTCAATGCTATGTACTTCGGTGTTCCTCAGCATAGGGAACGAATTTATATAGTTGGATTTAGAAAGGATTTAGGCATCTCAAAAGAAGACTTTGTATATCCGGAGCAGAAAGATATCACCAAACACTGGATCGACGTACGAGAAGATCAGCCCGTACCCACTAAATATTATCTTTCGACGCAATATATGACCACACTTGAAAGTCATAAGGCACGTCATGCAGCTAAAGGCCATGGCTTTGGCTATGAAATCATTCCAGACAATGGTGTCGCCAATGCAATTGTAGTCGGAGGAATGGGAAGAGAAAGGAATCTCGTAGTCGATAAGAGACAGAAAGATCTTACTCCCACTACACATATCAAAGGATCTGTTAACACCGACGGAATACGCCGAATGACTCCCCGTGAATGGGCAAGATTGCAGGGCTACCCTGACAATTTCAGAATCGTGGTTGCGGATGCATCTGCATACAAGCAATTCGGCAACAGCGTTGCTGTACCCGCCATTCAGGCAACTGCATCAAACCTCCTTGACACACTTAAGAAGCACTCAAAATAGCATCTATGTCTGAAAACGAACCACACAGAGATTACAAACTCGCCGAGGAAATAAATACCCTTGTCTTACGCCTCGTTCAACTTCGAGACGCTCATCAACAGGGTATTAAGTCTGTCAAATGCGACGACTATGAATTAGGGACACTCCCCAATATCGCCAAACTCGATATTGGAAAGCTATCTGTTAATGAAAAGAAAGGGCTCTGTAAGAGAATCGGATACATCCCCGCCCAGCGAACGTACAAGTGTGATATTATCATAGATGGGAAGCGTTATGCAATTCGATGCATGAATTATACTGACCGTGCTCTTGTCAACCACAGTACCCGTCCAAAGTATAAGAAAGTATGCCAATGGTTGGGGTTGTCTATAGCAGATCTTGATCTGGCTGTCGCAAAGTATATAGAACGACGTAAGTTGGGGATCTTTAATGAAGACTGTTTTTATCAAAGTACGCTCAACCCCTTTATTACGCATCGGGAATATCTCAAAAAACTGTTGACGGCCATGGCTTTCAACTCCTTCGACTTTAACAAAGAGTATAACGAGGAGGGATTTGTTAAAGACACCGTCGACTACATCCTAGACTTCATTGATCCTCTTGAACCTACGCTATGGCGTTCCTACTCACCGGACGATTACCTGGATGCAATATGGACCTCACTTTGCTTTTCGCTGAGAGACAGTAAAGGTATGCCCAGCGATGAGGAGCTGTTTAAGCCCGGCAATGAATCGATACTCAAATGGAATTATCCATACAAAGACGAGCTCGGAACGCTACGTAATAAAGCTGCGCTCCATATTCGAGTGAAGAAATATGACTCCACAAAGTTCGGTATGCCATTTGAGGCTGTTTACCAACGCGAAATAGTTGGAATTAAGCAGAACAAAGGTGAAAGGGATGAATACCTTCTCAAACTGTTCCTCATTGAGTGTCGTCAACGATCTCTTCCTGTTCCAATCGGGGATAAAACTCAAATCGTCCGTACTGTAGGATCGAAAAATCGCGAGTACGGCAACTTGACCTACAAAATGGACTGGAAGCAGTTGGAAGCTGAAGAATTGATTTCCGTATGCGCATCTGTATACGCAACAAAAGCAGGCTTAAATGAAAAAGCAGACGTTTATATTAATGGGATAGGAATATCTGTTAAATCTCAAAGAGGCGGTAATCCTTCAATTATCAATCACACAACTCGAGATAAGATTCTAAGAGTAATGAACGCCGTAAATGCTCCGATTGCGCCCCTCGACTCAATGGTTGGTCATTACTGGACTCTACGTCTTTCAAGAGTAATAGGAGAAGACACCTGCATAAGTGACAATAATTGTCCGTTTAGCCACCCGGATGAAGAGATCTGCAGGAATGCCCTGAAGCCACTCATCAATTATTTTGCTTTTGACGGAACCGGAACCAGGGATTCTGATGCCCCTGCACAACTGATACTGTCATTAGTTGATCCGATGGACGTAAAAACCTGGACCTACTATGACAAGGCAACGTTCATCTTTGCTGTATGGAAGCGGTTAGTTTTCTCCATCCGAAGTAAGGCAACTCCTATTGAACTTGATAAGAACAAAGAAGTTCACAGGCTCATGGAACCTTGGGTGCGAGTGTGTGAAGGCACTTTGAAAGGCGCTCTTTCCGTACGTGTCGCAGGGAAAAAATAGCCTTTCAAGAAAGCCATGCCCGACAATCACACCCCAGAGCAACGCCATCACAACATGGCGGCAATCCACTCCTCTTCTACGAAGCCGGAGCTGAAGCTGCGCCGGGCGCTGTGGAGTTTGGGATTTCGATATAGGGTCAATGAAAAACGGCTGCCAGGAAAACCGGATATCGTCCTTCCCATGTACCGAACCGTCATCTTCGTCCACGGCTGTTTTTGGCATGGTCACAAAAACTGCAAGAGTGCATCAACGCCTAAGACCAACACTGACTTCTGGACAGCCAAACTTGCCCGCAATCAGGAACGTGATCAAGAAGTTTGGCGCCAGCTAGAGGCAAAGGGATGGAACGTGATTATTGTCTGGGAGTGTGAATTGAAGAACGATTCTTTCCTCGATACGCTTTCATCGGTTGAATCCCAGTTACAGGCTAACTTAACACGGTACTTACAGGAGAGAGAGGATCGCCGAATTCGCCGTGAAGAATGGGCGGAAGAGATGAGGAAACGAAAAGAGCGATTCAAGGTTATAAATGCTGAATATAAACGATAATTAATGGCACTTGTTCAAAATATGGAAGATTTTGTTCCTCAGAAAAGCGCTACTGAATCAACTATTTTAGATTCAGGATCTATCCTTTTTATCAAGACTCTTCTACTTGGTAAAAAGGTAGATTGTAGACTGCTTCAAGAAGGCGGAACCATACCGAATATAGACGGATCGCTGGAACTATTAGACGATAACGGAGCCATAATTGGACGCATTACTGTCCAGGTCAAGCATTTAACCCATCCTGCAAATAGTGGTGGCGCTTTTTATGATATTCCGAAATCAATTTATGCCTATGCCAGTCAACTGAAAGGCGAAGTTGTAATCTTTATCGCCTGCGATCAAGACAATGGCGTTTTTTATTGGAGATATATTGATAATCAAGCCATTAAAGATTTCGTTAATCACTCGGACCATATACAGTCAACAGTCAGGTACCACTTTAAGCAAGAAGAGTCGTGTACAAAAGATAATGTTATCGATACAGTAGCTGCGTGGAATAAGCTATATGAAGAACGAATGAGGTCTATCAAAGACGAGAAGCAATTAGCTGAATCTTTTGCATCTACCCAAAGAATTGCTTTCAATAGTATACCTACTGAGTTAAATGGCTTGAAGAACTCACATATAAGAAGGCAAGAGCTAGACCTTATGCTTAAATGGGCTTTCACCGATCTTCCATCGGGAAAGAAGAGCTTGTGCCTTCTTGTTGGCGATGCCGGAGTTGGCAAGTCTGTCGTTATTAAAGACCTTATTGATAATCTTGAGAAAGTAAAGGTTAGGTGCCTCTGTTTGAAAGCAGACGCGATTGATGATACCAACAATCCCGTGTCTTTGGAAAAGATTCATGACACCATTTCGTTCTTTGCATCAAACCAGCAAACGACGGTTTTAATAATCGACCAAATAGACGCGTTGTCCCAAAGTCTTTCTAACGATAGAAATCGATTAAATACACTGATGAATGTGTTATCCTCTTTGGAGGATTGGCCAAATGTTCGGGCTGTTGTTTCGTGCAGGAAGTATGATTTGGAGTATGATGCGGTCCTAAATGGCTTAAAGGACAAATCTGAAATCGTCGAATTAGGCCTGTTGTCTGAGAGTGAAGTGAAGGATGCTCTGGAGAAACTGGAGCAAGGGCTTGTGGGTAAAATAAGTCCTACTACGTTTTCCATCCTAAGAAATGTTCAATACCTCAACTCGTTCTGTTATCTATTTCAGAGAAACAAACGAAGATTGAATTTCAACAGTCCAATTGAACTGTATGATGCACTGTGGGATTCTGTTTTGGATGGTCTTCCCGCTCAAATTGTTTATAACGATGCAGAAAAGGTTTTATACGGCATTGCAGAATGCATCAAGAAGTCTGGGACTCTGAAACCGGTCTGGCAGCCAATATCCAATCTGCGTGCTGCTTATACTTATTTGGCAAGCAATGGTATTGTGCTACCTGACGGAAACGCCGTTTCCTTCTTTCACCAGACTTTCTTTGACTATGCGCTTGCCAAATCTTATCTTTCCCAGAATAAGTCATACATATCCGATCTCGAGAATGAATTTCAGGGCCTTGAGATAAGGTCCACCGTAAAGGCTGTTTTAGAATATGTCCGGGGACATAACGATGTAGGATACGCCTCAGAGATTCAGCAACTACTTACTTCTAAGAAGATACGTCTTCACATTAAACTGCTCGCCATCTCAATCTTTGCAACAGCGAACGATCCTAGACCCGTAGAAAAAAGGATTGTAAAGACGGTCTGTCAGAAAGATGAAAGACTCCTTAGTTACTATTTCCGGGGTGTACAAGGCGAAACTTGGTTTAGTACTGCTTCATTAATGCTTAAAGCTTATCTGCCCGATTCTGATAAGAACAGCATTCTTCTCATACCCATGCTAAGCGTGCTTTCCCGTTATTCATTCAGCCATCCTGACGAGGTGTACTCGCTGATTGATTCAATCATGGATGAAGAGACAAAATTATATGCACGCACCTTCGTATTGCGAGGACATAATGACTATCGTAACAATAAGGTGATTGACGCATTTCGTAGTGTCTGCAATCCCGGAAATGTATTTGCTGTCAATTGGATTCAAGATGCGATGCAAAGCAACGAAGTGTTTGGACTTGAAGAGACAGGTAAACTGCTCCAACAATTCCTGGAATCTGATAACCACTCTCACAATCACGATAGCTATGAGTTGGTCGATGTGCTTTCAAAGAATCTTTCCAATACCCACCCCGGTCAGTTCCTTCCCATTTTGCATTCTTGTTTTGTTCAGTTCATTAGGAAAAATGCTGTTGAGGGTTACAACGGCTTCACAATTACCAAGCACTTTAATGGCTTTTCTTCTGATGAGTATTTGGATAAGCTTCTTGACATCTATGAGCAGCTACTTTTAAGATTCTCATCAAATCTGGCGGTAATTGCCCCTATGGTGGACGAATTATTATCGCTGAATAATGAGACTTCTTTGGCGATGGCGTTTTCTTCGATGGCTGAACACCCGGAATTGCATAGCTATATAATTGAATCGCTGGTGGCCAATTCATCAACGATTGAGAAGTATCTGCAGGGGTCGGTTGAGTATTATTTCTTGAAGATGCTGAAATCCTGGTATCTGACGCTTGACAGCATGAAGGCAGAAGAATACCAGAGGAGAGTCCTTTCTTATGTCTCCTCATCAGATTTCCTGGCGAATAAGGAGAAAAAGTATAGCAAGATGCCATTCCCTCATCTACAGCATGAAAAATGGGAGTTGATATGCAACACATTGCCCGATAATGGATTACTTCCAGAGATGAAGAAATGCGCTGGAGAACTGCAACGGCGATTCGGGAGGAAGTTTATCGTTGATAGAGACCGTCACGGAATAACGTCAGCGGTTTATTGTGGAGGGCTCACTGACGATGCTACATACGCAACTTTCTCTACGGCTGTATGGCTCAGTTCGTTTGTGAAACTTAACGAGACAAAATCCTGGCATATCAACAGGAAGCCGATAGATTTACGAGCCCATGCCGACGCATTTAAGAAGTGTGTCGCAGCAGCTCCTGTCAAGTTCAAAGACTTCGTGTTTGAAATCTCACAAATGAAAGATATTAATTCGGATTACTTAATATCTGGAATTGAAGGGCTGCTTGATGGAGGAGTGGACATTGGCGAAATGTGGCCATTGGCAAGCAGATTTATCTGTACCGAATATGCTTCTGCAAATTCTTTCTCTTTCGGGCAAATAGCCGGTCATTACTTTAAAACTGACAACAGATACATCGACATGATTTTGCCAGTGGTTGTAGATGTTATGGCTTTACCGCCAGGCGAGCGACTGACCGCCAATAGCAGCGATAAATCTGATTCGAAACTCGAGGATATCGTTAATAATATGCTTACCCGTTCCATCAACTCTGAGCAGGGGAGAGCTTTAGAGCTTTTGATCCAACTGGCGTCGATACCTAAGAGAAGAAAGCAAGCATATGAGATTATAACAAACGCAATCCCTTCTCTTAATCAATGCTTGAGAACGTTGCCCGTACACTACCTATATGTGAAAGATCATTTTGATGAGTCCATGTATTTTCCTCTCTTGAAAGAGTGCCTGTCATATCTTGGGCCAGAAGCACTTGTGCTACGAGGGGATGCGGTCCAATGGTGCTTTTATCACAAACCAGAAGTGGTATGCGATTATATCGAAAGGATTGAGAAGGATCCTAAGAGCCACGTTATCCTATCGCAGATTTGTTTCTATGGGTTATGTGTGGACAATCAAAGAGACAAGTGCGGCGAGTTGCTGGAGCGAATTCTCTCGCAAAATGACGAGCATGTAATTGCTACAATGGTCAAAGTGTCAATGAAAATGTTCGCTGATCCTGACTATACACCGTATTCGCGAGCATATCTCGAAAGGTTTGTAATAGACGGAAGAGAAGAAGTTGTAGATTCCTATTGTTTATATTGTGATGAACTCCCTATCGAAGCCTTCTCCTTCTATAAAGAATTAGCCAAGTCCTGGAAGAGCCAAAAACACCGTGATATTCATTCGCAACTTGAATATGTATCAAAATGCATTGCATCCTATCCCGTGGAGTGTTATAAGTTTGTTGAAGATCAGGATTATGCCAGCATCGAAGATCAATGGATTGCAGATGAGGAAGTAGTGAAGGTGCTATTAAAGATCTATGGCAAGATGAAAGAGGATGATGATGAAGCATCCCTCAATGAGATAATGGATATGTTTGATGAATTCATTTACAGAGGGAATCGTGTCATTTACTCTGCTGTAGAAAAACTCAGTTAAAAAACTTCCATCAATTGACGAAACTGACGAAAGACGAATTAATGGAGATTACCAGCATATACTAAAAACAGAAGGCCAATCGGCCTTCTGTTAACTTTGCCCCAAGACTACATGGCGGAATTACTTCAAAAAGCGAGGATTAAGCTGGCGGGGACTTAGCACTACCCTGTGTCCATCCGTATCACGATTTATTGTCTCGCCGCAAAGTTAATAAGATTTTCGCGAAAAATCACTACTTTTGCAAGAATCTTCAACTTCCCCAACCATGGACAACTTTCTAGAGACATATAAATCAGGCATCCTGCAGCACTTGCTGGGGGTTTGTACGGATGCGGGCTTGCTTAAGGGCACGTTGCTGGCAACACCGGATATCGACCAGGCATGGGTGCGGTATGCGCCTGCTTTTTATGGCGACGCGGTTAGCAACTTCAACTCTTATCCGGAGTTTTGTCTGGGCTGTGCGGGTTATCTGGGCATGGCGGTAGCCAAGCTTTGGGATCAGGATTGGGCCCGATACTCAGAGGCATCGTACAGCATCTTTCAGGGAGAGAGGGGTTTCGACGACATGGACGACCATATCACATCCTCCATCCTGAAGGATGGCAAGTGGAGTGTGGATGCTATGCAGATGTGTGCTGCTAATGCTTATCATTACCTTATGCGGCAGTGTCCGGAGCCTGGTACGGCCGATGCTTACAGGATGTTTCTTTCTACCGTGGAGGCGATGTTCAAGATTGGCGCCGCCATCCAGCTGCACCGCCTTGGCTACAAGTTCGAGGCGCTGTAAGGCGTTCGCAGGACATTGAGAATCTCTCTACAATAATTTGTTTAAGCTCCTAAAACCGGCGGACGCGAGGAGGGCCATTGAACAGAGCCCACCGGAACGTCCGGCCGGTAGCCGGCGAGTCGCGTTATGCGAGCCGGCGGTGCTCGTCCCCACACCCACTACTTCCACACCCCTATTTATAACATCCTGAATATCAACCCGTTGCAAAACGCACCGTGGAAGTAGGCAAAAAATTTTTCCACTACTTCCACACCTCGGTTTTTCAGCCTCTGCAATAACCTGAAAATCAACACTTTACGAAACCACCAAAAACGCACCGTGGAAGTAGACGCGGAAACTAACGGGAAAAGCCGCGGAAACTAACGGGAAAAGCCGGGGAAACTAACGGAAAAAGCCGGGATATCGGTCGAAAAAAGTTGACTGATGGCTAGGAGAGGTTGGGATTTGCCCGGCCGGGCCAGCCACGCACGGAGCCAGAACTCTGGCCGCCGGCCACATCCCTGACCCTGCGGGGGCCCATCCACAAAGGTGAGGGGACGTCGCCCGCAAGCGGGCGGCAGGATAAATGCAAGAACCAGCCATCCAAAAACAAGTTTTTGAGTGGCTGGTTCTTACAATTATCGGGGCCTGTTGGCCCCGACCCCTTACCTTTGTGATTCCGTTGGGATTCGAACCCAAGACCCACAGCTTAGAAGGCTGTTGCTCTA
>R24__coassemble_990_pt1 | contig 16812 bp, 12 predicted proteins | sample R24__metabat2_low_PE_050 | metagenome-assembled genome bin R24 | reverse complement strand
GGCAGACGCCCTGGCCGATGCCCAGCTTCGCATCCGCTCCCTTGAAGGTGCGGATAACGAGCTTGAATTTGTCTTTTCCCTTGACGGCGCCATGCATTCAGTGAGGGCCGGCTTCAGCGTTTACGAAGACTGCCGCGCCATCCTTGGCCGCAATCCGGACATGGTTCCCGACGGCCCCTTCCCGCAGATAGATGCGGACTGGGTTAGCGCCCACTTCCGTTAAAGACTAGTCCTGAATACAAACCAGACCTGATTCCTTTGGCAGTTCGACGTCTTTGAAAGGGTGTCGAACATGCTTCCGCCGTTATAGTTGTAAGATATACCTACCTCGCTGTCAAAGGGGAACCAAAGCAGATTGGCAACCTTTACGGTGAAGTCTGCTCCTATGCTGTACAAGTTCTCGCTGGATTTGCGAACCTTGCCTGAGCCCAGTATGGTATAGTCCACGTGCGGAGTAAGTATGAAGTTCTTTATATAGAACAGAGGGCTGAAGGCGCTGATGTCCCCCAAAGAGAAAGGAATGGCGTAATCCGCCGTCAGGCGCAACTGCTTGTCAGAATACATGCTGACCCCGTCCTCGAAGCCACGGGGCTGCGTTTTAACGGTATTTTCGAACCTCAGGGCGCTGAACTGATACTGGCCCAGGGCGGTCAGGCGCAGGCCCTGCTGAGGGACTAAACCCGGCAGGTATCCGTACATGTAAGCATAGACGGAAGGGGAATAAAGGCTTGTAAGCGAAACCCTGCCGTGCCAGCCAACCTCTGCACCTATACCCAGGGAAGGATATACCTGGGAATGAGCCGTAGGCCTCATGATATAACCTCGCAAAGAAGCGTATAAAGAGTGCATCAGCACGTTTTTGTCTTTACGGTAACCAATAAAGCTGTCGGGGTTAATAAAGTCTCCGTGGTCTTTCTGAAGCTCGAAGATTGCCGCACCTTTATTGTATCTGTCATTGGTTGCAACATACCTTATCTGCGGAATCAAGCCCTTTAACCAGCCGCCGGAAGAGAAATTCAGGGGAACATAAGCCTTGACGTCAGCCTCTATGTATGGCTGGTCGATATATGAAGCCTGAAGGCGCTCAACGGCAACATCCGTGGCTTCGTAGCGACGCCTCTGGTACTGAACGGCGTCGCGCTCGCCAATGTCGACGGTAGCCTCGATAACCGGATACAGGCCGGTGTATGTAAGGTTAAGGTGGAAGATGTTCCTGTCCTTGCCGCCGGTCACAAACTTATGCCCGAAGGATGTCAGTCCGGACAGCGTTCCAAGGGTATTTTGGAACAGGACAGTAGCTCCCAGATACAGGCGTTCGTACGTTTCGTCAACAGAAATAGAGGAAACATTGTCATAAGAAATGCTTAACGGCACCCATGAATGAATCCTTATTGCGTTGAGAAGTTTATTGTATTTCTTAGGTTCTGAAATCTCCCCGTTCCACTGGGCGTCAAGGTCTATTCCGGCCTCTGCCGCGAGCCTCTTTTCCTGGGCGGAAAGAGTGTCGGCAACAGCATAGGAATGATACTGTACCAGCGGAGAAACTATATTTTGCGGGTTTTCTGTACGGCAAAGCAGGTTGCCCTCGTACCGACGGGCTACAAACCACAGTGCATCGTCATCAGAGAAGGCATAATCCGTCACGCCATACTTGGTATTTGTAAGTCTTTCAAAGCTTTTCCGGTCTTTTGAAAGACGATATACTTCCTCTACTCCGTTCCTGTCGCTGATAAAGTACAACGCGCCCTTCCAATTTTTTAGGTGGTTGATTTTCTCCGGGCCGTTTGCCAGCACCGGCTCCATCGCCCCGTCACTGCCAAGGCACAGTATGCCGAAGCCGTCCTCATTAATATTGCTTATGAACAGCTGATCCCCAAGCCATGCGCTTTCTACTATCTGAACGCCGTCCGGGGCGGGAATGCGGTTAATTTGTTTGCCGTTCCTGTCCAGTAGTACTATGGCGCTGCCGCCGTTGAAGGGATATTCCGTAACGGAGATAAGGCCGTCCGGGCCCAGAGCGGGGTTATAGTACCTGTGGCCGTGGGTCAGGGTACGGAAGCCGCCGTCATCCAGAACCCTCAGGTTAGACTCACCTGCCAGCGTCCAGCGTTTGTCTTCGATGGTCTCTGTGAACCACAGCCTGCCGCCGTCAAAGGCCGGCGGGCTGGTTTGTGAAGAGAAGTTTTTGACCTTTGTCTCTGTCTTGTCCGAATCTATCCTTATCAGTTCTGATGCTTTGACGAACGAATTCTTTACAGCATAGATGCTTCCGTCCGCTCCGGTTGCCAGATTCTTGTACGATGTGTACCATTTGGGCGCGTCCTGCGTAAGGGAAAGAGGCATAAATGGGCCGCGCAGCTGAGCTTCTTTGTTCCAGGTCTCTTTAAAGGAGTCCATTATATCCTTGAAGGCGGCGTCCATTTTCTTGCCACTGTGCTCTTCGAACCACGCACGAACCTTCTTCATTTTGAAGGGTTTGTGGGACGATAGTTTTAGGTAGTCTTTTGTGAAAAGCGGATCTCCGTAAAGATAGCGGGCTCCGGCAACGGTCATGTAGCCAAGTGCGTAATGGTTGGGTGCATATCGCCTCCAGGAGCCCCAGCGCCACTTTTCCCAATTGCGGAAGTCTTCTTTGTCGAAGGCGGTGGCATAGTAGGCCATGAAGTCTGCGCTACGGCCGCGGCCGAACTTGCTGAGGCCGGTTTCCGCGGCGACGGCATCGCCTTCCAGCATCCAGTAGTTTGGAAACATTCCGGAGAATAGGCCCGTTGCGGCTTCTCCAAAAATATAGGTAAACGGCCTTAGAATGCCGTCAGCGGCAAATTGCATCTGGGCGACATGGCGGTTCTCGTGAATACATAATTCCTGTACCCAGGGCAGGGTTTCCGGGTTGTAGGCCTCCGGAAGGGTGTATAGATCCATCCTCATGGGCGCCCAGCCCACAGAGCCGTTGGCGTGAGCCGTATGCGTATGCAATACAACAGGGGTGGTGTGCCAATAGGTCTCGCCGGGAAGATAGCCTGCGCTCAGGGCCACCCGCGTGCGGTTTGTCTCAAGCGCACGGGCGTATGCGCGTGCAAGGGAATCGGTTCCTACGGGGTATATGACTTTATAGTTGGGAGTGCGAATGTAATTCCATTTAAGGCTGCCGGGGTCGTCGCCGGCAATGTAGAATTGGGCCTGTGCGGCGGTTAGTGCTACAAAGGCGGCAATCACGGAAAGTATCGCTTTTTTCATACTTAAAATTTCCATTTCTCCATCACAAAAATAAAAATAAAAACGGAAAAATTGTAATATATTTGTAACTGGAAAAAACCGAAACCTTTAATCGCAATGATATTACAAATCCTGACTCTTCTGGGCTCCGTAACCCTCTTCCTCTTTGGTCTGAGTCTACTTAGCGGCGGTCTCCAGAAAGTTGCCGGCGACGGCCTTCGGGCCTTCCTGGCGTCCATGACATCCAATCCTGCAAAACAGATTGTTACAGGTATAGGCGTAACGGCGGTAATCCAGTCTTCTACGGCAACCACCATCATGGTTGTAAGCTTTGTAAATGCGGGCTTGCTGGTGCTTGGACAGGCGATCGGCGTCATAATGGGCGCCCATATAGGAACAACCATAACCTCCTGGATCATGGCGGTTTTTGGCTTTTCCTTCAATATGGCAGACTTTGCCTATCCTCTTATTCTGTTGGGCTTTATATTGCGTCAGAGCAAAAAGAGCCAGCAGCGTAAGGACCTGGGAGAAATAATCATCGGCTTCGCCCTTTTCTTCATCGGCTTTGCATCGCTCAGGGCTACAGCCGGCAATCTTATCTCCCCGGAAAACCTGTCCTTCCTTAAGTCGTGGACAGACCTTGGAGTAGGCAGCATCGCCATCTTCCTTATCATCGGCATCATACTGACCGTCTGCTTCCAGAGTTCGGTTGCCACAATGGCCATCATCATGATTCTGGTAACTACAGGAATCATACCCTTCAAACTGGCGGCTGCCATGATTCTTGGAGAGAATATCGGCACTACAATCGCTGCCAATATTGCAGCATCGGTGGGTAATATAAATGCAAAGAGAACGGCAATATCGCATACCATAATGAACACCTTCGGTGTGGTATGGGTGCTTTGCATCTTCCCTCTCTTCCTTAAGCTTGTGGGCCATATCGTGGGCCTTCTGGGCCTTCCGGACCCCAATACCGCAGACCTTACCAACGATCCTAACGCCACCACTTCCCTTCTGTACAGCGTTTGTACCATGCACACCCTGTTCAATGTGGTGAATACCCTCATCATGGTTTGGTTTATTCCTACCATCGCCAAGATGTGCTGCGCCATCTTCCCCTCAAAAGAGACAGGAGACGAGACCGCAACCCTCAAATACATCCAGGGTGGCCCGCTTTCTACCGCAGAGCTTTCACTGGCTGCCGCAAAGCAGGAAATCATCAACTTCTCCAGCATTTGCTATAAGGGCTTCAAGCATCTGCGTGCGGCAATAAATGCAAATGATCAGCAGAAGTTTGATTCGGAATGCAAGAAACTTGTCCGCTACGAGGAAATTACTGACAAGATGGAACTGGAGATTGCCTCTTATCTTAACGAGGTTTCCCGCGGAGAGATTTCCCGCCGCTCGTCTTCCCGTATCAAGGGTATGTACCGAATCATCGGAGAGATGGAGTCCCTTGGGGACAGCGGCGAATCCATTTCCCGCATCCTTCAGCGCTGTCGTGTGCATGGCAAGACCTTTGACGATGCCCTTGTAAGCAAGCTGAACCGCCTGCTGGACTGTCTGGAAGAGGCCTACAAGGCAATGATGGATAACCTTAAAAAGCCTTACACAGAGCTTCAGGACATTGACAATGCCAAGGATGCAGAGTACAATGTAAACGAGTGCAGGAATATCCTTCGCGAAGAGCATCTTGTAAACATAGAACAGAATCCGGATTACGACTACCAGACAGGTGTTTTCTACATCGATGTCGTCGTAGAACTGGAGACGATGGGTGACTTTATTATCAATATTTCAGAGGCTCAGTTGTCAGAAAATGAATAGGGCGTTCAGATATATTCCGCTTGCTGCGGTCGCATGCTTCCTGCTGTTAGCATGCGGCGGCCGTCATGCCGGCTCGTCGAACAGCTCTGCCGCCTCCGGCGAAGCCGTGAAAACCTTCCCCATGATAAAGGTTCCCGGTATGATTTCAGACCCGCAGGAGAGGGTAGACTACATGGCGGAGCATTTCTGGGACAGGTTTGCCAAGCTTTCCGGCGTTACCGATTCGTCCTTTGTGAAGGGCCTGCCGTCAATGGCCGTTAAGGAAAAGTTCGCCCTGTGGGCAAGCATACTAAAGGCTTCCGGCCCTGCTGCCAGGACAAAGAGCCTTGCTTCTGTGCTTTCAAAGGCGCGTGAAGACAGCGCCGCCGTGCTGCAAAGGTTGATGGAGTTTGCGGACGAGTTTTTCTACGATCCTAATTCTCCTACCCGCGACGAGGAAATCTATCTGACTTATCTGGACCGTCTTCTTGACGGACCTTTGCCCGACGAAGACCAGCGTTCCAGATACGATTTTTACAAGAAGCTCTGCTCCCTGAACCGTCCCGGAACCCCGGCCGGGGACTTCCCTTTCATGACCCCTGAAGGCCGCATTATGCGACTATACGACGTAAAGGCTCCGTACGTGCTGCTTATCTTCAGCAATCCGGGTTGCCCTTTGTGCGCCTCATATCAGGAAAACCTTCAGAAAAATGTCCCCCTTAAAGAAAAATTGGCAACGGGCGCCCTGAAGGTGGTAAATATCTATCCGGACGATGATATAGAGGCCTGGGAAGAGTATGTTCGCAATTATCCGCCGGAATGGATTTGCGGCAGGGATCACATTAATCAGCTGTTTTCCAATGATTTATACTCGCTGCGGGCCATCCCGTCCCTCTATCTTCTGGACGCAGAAAAGAAGGTCATCCTGAAGGATGCTACCTACGAAGAAGTAGAAATGAAACTATACGACATATTTTTCCAGTAAACACATCGCATCATGAAACCAGAGATTAAAAAGTATAAGCTTACCGCATCCGACGGCGCTTACGTAGAGCTTTCTTCCCTTGGCGCCGGCATCGTTTCCATTGTAGTTCCGGACCGTGACGGCGTACTTGCCGATGTTGTTCTGGGCTATCCTGATGCCGAGTCATATTTTGGCGACGGCCCTTGTGCCGGCAAATGCCCCGGCCGCTATGGCAACCGTATCGCCAAAGGCCACTTCACCCTTGACGGAAAGACCTATACCCTTCCCATCAACAATGGTCCCAACCACCTTCATGGCGGCCCCGACGGCTTCCAGAACAAGGTTTGGGAGAGCCGTCAGCTTGGCGACAATGCCGTTGAGTTCATGTATTTTTCAGAGGACGGAGAGGCAGGCTATCCCGGCAATCTTAAGGTAACCGCCCGCTACGAGTGGGGTGACGATCATGCCCTTAAACTCACCTTTACGGCCGTTACAGACGCCCCTACGGTGCTGAACCTTACCAATCATGCCTACTTCAACCTGTCCGCTTTCAAAGAGAACGTGCTTGGGCACGAACTCTGCCTGGCAGCATCGGAATACCTGCCTACGGACGATACCCTTATTCCGCTTGGCGACTCCGAGCCTGTGGCCGGCACCCCAATGGATTTTGTGAATCCCAAACCCATCGGCCGGGACATCAAGGCAGACTTCCCTGCCCTGAATTACGGCAAGGGCTACGATAACTGCTTTGTTCTGGACGACTACAACCCCGGCCAACTGGAGCGTGCCGCACAGCTTTTCTGCCCTTCTACGGGCCGCGAGCTGACTGTTTTCACCACCCAGCCCGGCGTGCAGATTTACACCGGCAACTGGCTTGATGGCTGCCCTGCCGGCAAGGATGGCGTCACCTATCATGACTATGATGCTGTTGCAATTGAGTGCCAGCATTTCCCGGACAGTCCCAATCAGCCGGACTATCCTTCTACCGTGCTTCGTCCCGGCGAGGTGTTCAACGAGGCTATTGTATTTGAATTCTCTGTAAGAAAGTAAGCTATGAAACAATATCTGGACCTGCTGCAGGAGATAATGGATAAAGGCGCCATCAAGCATGACCGCACCGGCGTCGGTACCAAAAGTATTTTCGGCCATCAGATGCGCTTTAACCTGGCGGAGGGCTTCCCTCTTCTTACCACCAAGAAGGTGCACCTGAAGTCAATTATTTACGAGCTTTTGTGGTTCATTGCCGGGGATACCAACGTTAAGTATCTCCAGGATCATGGCGTTACCATTTGGGACGAGTGGGCCGGCCCTGACGGTGAGCTCGGTCCGGTTTACGGCCACCAGTGGCGCAGTTGGAATTCTGCTTCCGGCAAGGCAGTAGACCAGCTTTCGCAGGTTATTGAGACCATAAAGAAGAATCCTGATTCCCGCCGAATGCTGGTTACCGCCTGGAATCCTTCAGAGGTTGATCAGATGGCGCTGCCTCCCTGCCACTGCCTCTTCCAGTTCTATGTGGCCGACGGCAAGCTCAGTTGCCAGCTTTACCAGCGCAGCGCTGATACCTTCCTGGGTGTTCCGTTCAATATTGCGTCCTATGCGCTTCTGACCATGATGATTGCCCAGGTTTGCGGCTTGCAGCCGGGCGACTTCGTGCATACTACCGGTGATACCCACCTGTACTTGAACCACATGGATCAGGTTCGCGAGCAGCTCTCCCGCACACCCCGCGCCCTGCCCAGGATGCACCTGAATCCTGACGTCAAATCCATCTTTGATTTCAAGTACGAAGACTTTACCCTCGAAGGCTACGACCCCTGGCCCGCAATAAAGGCACCTGTGGCGGTTTAGCCACAGGTGCCTTAGGCTGTCTGGCGACAGCCTATTTGTTAATTTACCGGGGGCCGTATCCCCCGGCCGGGCTGTCGCCCTCCAGCCGATTGCCGGCTGGAGTTTCTATCCATTTACCGGGGGCCGTATCCCCCGGCCGGGCAAAGCCCTCCCCCTGGGTCGGACTTCGTCCTCCGGAAGCGTGGCGCCGTCCTCCGGAAGCGTGGCGCCGTCCTCCGGATTAGGCCTCGTCTTCCAGAAACGGCAATTGAGTATCAATTAGTTACATACTTTGCTTGTTGCAATTTGACAACAAGCACATTGCGTAAGTGCCTGATAATCAGCAGAGGCTTCTGGCGGGTCAAATGGCATTACAACAGCCAGCGGCTGTATTGTTCTTTGTGCTTGGAATGGGCGGTAGCAACCTTTTCCCTGAGGCGGAAGCGTTTGGTATAGACAGCACCTATGCTCATGTCCAGAACTATCGAAATCTGTGTGACGTCGAAACCTATTATCATGTAGGCAAGGAACAGGAAATCTTTCTCTTTAAATTTGGAAAAGTCTTCCCGCAGGTGCAGCATGATGTTGTCGATTTCTGAATTAAGCTTATCCTCAAGCTCTTTCTGCGCCTCCGGTCCGGAGATTTCGCGGGTAATGTCACGCACCTTTCTGCCAAGCGAGCTCTTCTCTGAATAACTTCCTGACAGAGAGGTGGTTTCTACCAACTGACCAAGTTTTTTGAACTGGCTTTGATATGAGTCCTTAATCTTTGTCTTCAGCTGTTCGTTTTCTTCTGTTTTGTTGTCCAGCTGTCTTGAGAGCTCGCCAGTCAGTTCATTAAGAGTCTGAATTTTTTTGTCCGTATATCTCTTTTTCAAAAAATAAGCGGCCAGCAATAAAAGCAGCACGAAAACAGAAGCCGCGACATAGTGTTTAAGTACGTTGCGTGAATGCGTGTTTTTCTGTTCAAGGCTTTTGGAAAGACCAAGGAAATAATCCCTATGTGCTAAGGCCAATGATTGATCTTTGTTCTTTCTGTATAAAGAGTCCCTGTAATCGAAGATGGAGCGTAAGTAGGGATATGCCTTCCCGGGGAAGCCTTCTTTGGCATAAACTTGTTCGAAAAAGCTAAAAATAGTAATGGTATCCTCTCTGTTTTTTGCGAGTTTATATGCATAATCCAAATAGAAAGATACGCTATCTTTTTTACCCTCTTTCTCCAGCAGGTAGGCGTAAAATGCGTTGTTCTTTGAATGGCGCATTCTGATGGACTTTCCTGCTTTTTGCATTTGAATCAAGCTATTCTTATAATCCGCCGGCTGTTTGGAGGCAAGAAGATATGCATAATCAACATGGAGCTGAGGAATGCGCATATCTTCCTTTAATGCAATAGCGGCATCCCAAGCTTTATGAAGCACAGAATCTGCCTTATGGTATTCATGCTGCTGGAAATATATTTTTGATATTTGCTGGTAAAGGGATGCGTCGTATTTATTTATATTGATTTTATGGTAATTTGTTATCGCATCAGAATAGTTTTTCCTGGCCTCATCAAGTATTTCTGCTTTAACCAGAAAGTAGTGCCCAAGCACGTGAGAACTCATTGCAATGTAACGTGCATCTCCCAGCTTTTGAGCCAGAGCCTTTACCTGAGTCAGCATTATCATATATTTTTCAGGCTGGTCTAAATGAAGATTCACGCCGGCTTGGCAATATAGGAGTTTCATCTTTTGTTCATCGGTGCCGTGTGTCTTAAAATAATTTATGGCAGGAATCAGGATGCTGTCATTTTCCTTTAGCTTTTTCATCCTGCCTAAAGCTATGGCGCTTGTCAAGGAATACTCCGCCCTTGCTTTATCAGATTTCAGCTGAGAAGGTTCTATCGTCTTTAGAAGCGACAATGCACTGTCCGGATAGTCATCTGCCAGGTCATAGGAATTATGAATAACACTCCAAGTCTTCCTGCTTGTGCACGAAAACAGTATAAGAAGGCAAACGAAAAGGACTCCTATTATTCGTTTCATTCGAAAAACACCCAAAATCTGTTTTACAAATTACGCCGGAACGGCTAATGTAAATGGCTGATATTCAGCGCATTATGTTTCTTGTAAAAAACAAAAGTTTTTCAGCTTTATTGTCGGGCGGCGTAAGTTATTAATAATCAATCATTTGTGCGGGGTGCAAGTTTGGCGTAGATGTAAAACGAAAACCGGCCTGATTTTTTTTAACCTAAAGTCTCACCATTACCTTTGCTTGCGAAACCACAACACGAATGAGTGTGGCGCAAATTTACCAAAAAAACACAAAAATTTATTTATTATGAAAAAAATCATTTGTTCAATTCTTGTAATCGCAAGCGCCATTCTTATGATTTCTTGCACCAAGCAAGAATCTGAGGAAATTACGTTAAAGCCGGCCTGTCCATTCATCCTTGAAGAGTTGCAACATGTTAATCAGGAGTTGGTAGCTAGTCATCTTACAACAAAGTCATCAAGATCCATAAATGGCTGGGAACTTGCAAAGGCAGATGCAGTTGGTGCATATAAAGCCGTATTTGGAAGTCCTTGGTCGATTATTAGTACAATACGCAGTGTTGTGACCGGGAATTATGGTGGCTTAATCTTAAAGATCGGAGCAAAGGCGGCGTGGGCATCATTCAAGGCATATGCGGATAGTCGGAATGAAGATTTTGAAGAGGTTTATACTTTGGACAAATATGCCCTTTGTGTAGAATATATAGGTAATCACGCAGAGGTAGATGAAGCAGGAGGTGTTTTAAGATCTGGCTCTGTTACAGGTTTGATGGACGATCCTATTCTGGAACCAGAGCCATTAACAAATCTGGAGCTTCCGACAGAAGAGAAATGGACTAATGAGTTATCAAGAGAACACAATTTAGGGCTGAAGTATCTGATGTGTACGGAAGAAAGGGAATTCAGAGATTATGACGAATATATTAATAACCTTGAAAGCCGATATGGAATAGACAGTTTATACAAAGCCAACCTGGTCGCAGATATGGAAGGAATCACATATGATATGGATTATTCGGAATTCTTCGACAGCAGCGATTTGGCAGGGCGGGTACTCGTTCTGTTTGCCAGTCTCTACGAACAATATGTTACAAATTATAACGATGTCGTTACTATTGTAAATCAGTATATAGCGATTGTCGATAACTCAGAAGATCTTTCGGCGAAACAAAAAACAGCACTAATCGCAGCCCTTAATGTGATACTCCAATCCAATGCATATTGGGATAACGTTCTTTCGAACACAATATAATGATGGATATATAATGGTGAAACAATAAGGATATGTTTAAAACAACGAAATTTTTTCTTTTTGGAGCAGTCTTAATTCTGCTGTGTTCCTGTCAAGGGTTGAAGGAGGAGCCAGACATCTTGAAGTACGAATCATTTTCGTCTGTACTGGTTCCCGCCGGTCGGTTGCCATTGTTTGCAGACCTGACAGACTATGTGCAAGGGGATAGTGAACTGCTTACCAAGTCGGATGCCGGCATGTTCTCTCTGGAGGGTCTTATTGACTCGGAGTCATCAAGGACTGAGGAATGGAAGGAAGGTATAACGCTGACGCAAATCCCATTCCTTCAGAACAAAGAGCCTGTTTATGCGAGCGTACGGGTGGATACTTTATCTAATTTTGAAGAGGCTTCGCAGGTAAAGAAGTTCTTAGTAATAATGAAGCGTCTGGAGAGGGAGAGGGTATATGTGGTGACGCTGATAGCCAAAGCGGAGTATTATAGGTATCATCAGGATTTTGATTTTCTCAATCGTCCGAACTACTCCGGAGTGGCACTATTTTCAAGCGTAGAGGGCAAACTACTGATGATGCGTTCATATAGAAACGGTCAGATTCTGCCTGCTCGTGCGCTTAAGTCAACGGAAAAGGTGGAACCAAATGATTCTTTGCAGTTTGGATGTGTAACTCTTCTCAAACAATCAACATCTACGAAATCAGGTGATGAATGGATCACGCCATCGTATTGTATCGCATTTAGGTATATGGAATTGACACCATCGTACTGTTTCGCAAATGGGATCTTTTTCGATGGAAGTAACTGGCATACCGGGAATTATAATACAGGAGGAGGTATATCGGGCGGTTCCGGAAACGATTTGTTTGGTGATGAGTTGCCGGTTGAGGACGTGCCGGAAGAATTAAGTTTCACGGTGAGATTATCACACTATTGCCCGTACGAGCACTCTTTTCCCGGAGAGAACATTGAAGCGATAAGGATGCTTGGGGGAGGCGAGTATGTGAGCGGATCTCAGGCGGTGATTGATTATCTGGTATTATATACACCGCTGACAGTTAATTTTTCTTATTGGACGGGAGACTTTGATGAGGTTGAGAGTGAGATGCCTTTTCTTATCACCGTTTTGGATGATGTGCAGTCCACGGCATACTTCGACACGCCGAAGCCTTGTTCTGATGAAAGCCGCAGGATTACCAATCCTCTTGTGAATATGAGCATTGCGGCCAGTTCGAGCTGGGGAAATTACCGAGGCGGGACCTATGGTAATACAAGAAAGAGAAAGAACGGGACAGATCAATGGCATGATGGTATAGACTTATTGGCCCCTATAGGCACTCCTGTATATGCTGTGCATTCGGGGATAATCACGCGAATTGAAAGCAATGTTTCTGAAGATGAGACGAAAGGATTTGGAAATGAAATACTTATAACTTCTGAGAGAGATGACAATACAGACATCATATTAAGATATGCTCACCTTCAAAGCGGCAACGCCGTAGCAATCAATCCTAGGACAGGGGTTCCTTTCGTGGGAGGAGACAGGGTGAACCGTGGCGATATTATTGGCTACACAGGTCGTTCCGGGAATGCATATAATGTACCAAATAAGCATTTACACTTGGGCGTTCAAGTCAGGGGCGTTTCAGGAAGCATAACATCGGTTAATCCGGCAGACTATATAAATGGCACGATAAATGTTGGCACTATCAATGCCACTCATGGCCGGATTGATGATATTACATGTGATTAAAGGACAAACAAAGATAACACTATGAAAAGAATATTAATGATAGCGGTCTCCTTCGTTGCAGGGATTCAAGCTTTTGGCCAAGCGATAGATTTTAAACATCTTGTGACTAAATCTCCGCAGGAGATGCATGCGCTTTATAGTAATTCAGAAGTAATAACCGATGATTATTATTTTTATGAATTAAGGAATGAAGATTTTGAGATTGGTTATGTTAAAGTATATAATGCTCTCCTCGGGGAAGGAGTGGAAGTGGGAGATTTTATAATCAAAACGCCAAACTTTTGTATATTATCTGATTATATAGAAGGCGGGCTCAAGGTGGGAGACAGTTTTGAACGTCTTCAAAGCTTTGATTTTGTAAATACTCCATATGGTCGAGGCGTTCCGGGGAATGCTCTAGTTCAACTTGATAATAATAATCTATATCTTGCTTATGGTGAAGAATATTGGCAGATTTATTTTATTGTCAAAAACGGAGTAATAACCAGGATACACTTTGGGAGCCAGCAAGACATTCCATCACCGAACTATTCAAACCCTTATTCTCCATTTGGGGACACCGGCAATTAGGTAATAGGCCCAAAAGCGGTTCAGACAAAAGCTAACAAGCTGATAATCAGCCACTTGCTTGAATCGCTTTGGGGCGTGGATTCAAGTAGTAGACAAGCAGGATATTCCTTATCCTGACGATAATAATCCATACTCACCTCTCGGAAATCTGGAGTCCAACAGTCTTGCGTGGAGAGAATCATTGCAACACTGTGGGAGGTTTATCCTTAAGCATGAACTTTTAGGGAAAATTTGTGAAAGAAAAAGTAAATTATTTTATGTTATATGAAAAAGATTTTTGCTGCAATTCTTGAATTGCTTATGATAGTTTCGTGTAATTCTGGAAATAACAATCAGAATACCGTCGTCGGTGAATACTTTGATTATATAAATCAATATGATGCCCTCCATGAGAAAGGAGACACCAAAGGAATAGAAAAGCTTAATGAAGAAATAAGCAGATTCATAGAAGAGAATAAAGACTATGTATTAACCGAAAAAGATAAACAAACAATAGCGTTAAACGTAATAACGCTGACAATGCGTTTTAACAATGAGATGGATTTAATAACAGATGGATCGCCAGAAGCTAAATTTTGGGAGAGCCTGATGAAAACTCTGATTTACGGGACAAGTGTTGAGAAGCCTGTTACCTTTGGAGATTTGGCAAAAACTGAAGGAATGAGTATGGAAGAAATATTGGATATGTTCAAATCAGAGACAGGTTTGACCGGAGAGGAAGAGATTGACGACGAAACGTTAGTCAATATGATTCAGAACAGGTAATAACGGAATACCGTAAATAACAAAAGCGCCGGAAATCAGAAATTCGGACCAAGGCGTTAAGTTCACCTGTCTAGATTGGAAGGAACCGTGCGTTGAGCATCCTGGAATGAGGATAATTATGGATGATCGCGGCGGGGCTACGAATAATATACATATGGATAGGAAGATTTTGGAGAACGATAAAATATGGTTACATTTGAGCCCTCCCTGAGGAAAATCGTGCAGCGCTCTATCAGGGAATTAACCGACAAGTGCCTAGCAAGCTCTACCTATGGTCGGGTGCTTGACCTCGACTAACAACAGGATGGTACCTGTCTAAAAAACGTAAGTACTACAGTTTATACAGGAAACCATACAGAACGCTAAAGATATTTGTAATGATTATGGACTTAAATATAGTATATCGGAGGAATTATTAGTTATTTAATCTCTGCCAGTGCATACATAAAAGATATTGACTATGAAGAATGGACAAACTGTGATTAAAAATAAAGAAAGATTGCAGAAAACACTGAGGGTGTGTTTGGTGCTCTTTTTGACAGGAGGGATTCCAGGCTTGTTATGTGTGAATATTATGGGAGGATTTTCTATATATAACTCGTTGATTGCTCTTTTGTGTGAGGCTTTCTTTTTAGTTATATTTGGGATTATCCGTTATTGGTCAGATTAAAGTTTGTCCTGCCCTTGTCCTTGTTAAGTTCGCCGGGGTGGGTGGCAAGGCGTTGAAAATGATACCTGTTTCATCGGGAGAACAGACGGCATCCACACCATTCAAATCCCCTCCCTTCTTCGTACAGTTCTCTGAATGCAGGATTTTCAAATTCGATGTTCATCTTTCAACCGATTTGCGTGCAAATGTCACCAGCAGCGTCAGGGTAGTTGTTGGAGCGGATGGAACCGTGATAAAACACAACGAATTTCTCCCTTATGGCGAACTTTTTAACAACAATGACCCTTATCTAACAAATAATGACTATCTTTATGGAGGAAAGGAGCTACAGAAAAAGTTTGGAATAAACCTGTACGACTCCCAGGCCCGCTTCCAGGCCAACACCGGGATGTTCCTGTCACTGGACCCGTTAGCGGAGAAATACTACGGCATTAGCCCGTACTCTTATTGCGCCGGAAATCCGGTGAATCTGGTGGATCCGGAAGGAAAAGATGGCATGATAGCAAGCGGCAATGGAACTATGGAGAATCCTTACGTTATAACTGCCGTATATTATTATCAAATAGGGGAAAATGGATTACCAAAAGAATATATTGATGCCCTCAATTCGGCCATTAATGAGTATAACAGTAAAGGGGTTGTAAAGGTAATAGACAAAGATGGTAAAGAAGTATATATACAGTATAATCTATCTTCAAAAGGGTCAATAAATCCGGAAGACGACAGACAAAAAGAGACTGGATTTGAAGCCAGTGATGGTAACCCTCGGTATTATGGCAATATCGTTGGAACTAACCAGATGGAGGATGCTGAAGAATTCGGGTCCTCGACCAATATCCGCATTGATTTCAACTTTGATAATATTTCCAACGGTGTTGTAATGGGAGCGGACAAGATGGAATTGATTACGGCAACAGCTATACATGAAATAGGACATAATCTAGGCGGAGAGCATTCTGATAATTCCCCGGCCATGCAAAATGTTGTTTTTTATTTTAAAAGCGAATGTCTTCAGAGTGTAAATTATCCTCATGTGACCGAAGAACATCTCGGGATACTATATAGAAGAAGGAATAGTCAAAAACCAGATTTAAGCGCGGGAAGAATATGGAACAAAAAATAATAACGTTTATTATAGGTGTGTTTTGTTTGCAACCATTGGTTGCTCAAAACGTGAACGTAATCAGCCTCTCAGGATACATTGTTGAGGAATATGATAAGGCAGAGGTAGAAGCTTTTTACGGGTCAAAACTTGCTTTTAAGGATAATGCTTTGCAAATGCCAGTCGATATTAGAAGGCGGGTGTCGTTTGTCCCGGATAGTGTTTCAATCTTTACAATACCAAAAGAACCTTGCGAGTTTTTTATTCCAACATATTATGATGACAGGATTAATTCTTTAATTGAACGGGATAAAATAAAGGATTTAAGTATTGTGATGAGGGCTGCTTTGTCTTTTTCTCCTTATAAGGTTTCAGAAAAGGATGGCGTCTTATTCAAAAAAATCTGGATAAAAGGGAGTTTTCTGGTTCTAAATGAAGGTGTTATTGACAAAACAACCTTTAAGAGCATGAAGTCTGACTGGACATTATTTCCCAGCAGGGTTAAATCAATACTAGTACTTGTGTCCATCTACAACTATGATCCATATAATGGTATCGGTGACGGTGAGATTTGGCTACCTTATAATCAATAACTCGTATTCCATGAAAGACGCGGCTATCATTTTGTTCGCTGCGTCTTTTGGGAAAGGGACCTTTTGGCTATTTTGGACGAGGCGCAGATCCTCATGTATTTCAATCTACAACGCCATTTCAACAGGCTAAAAGTCGGTTCTGGGCGACCGAATTTTAGCGAAAAACCACTGGTCATATAGTAAATCAAAAACGGCTCAAGAATTAATAAAACAACATGAAAATCAATAATTCTTGCATATGCGAATATACTTTATCATTATAATAG
>R24__coassemble_978_pt1 | contig 16890 bp, 13 predicted proteins | sample R24__metabat2_low_PE_050 | metagenome-assembled genome bin R24 | reverse complement strand
CCCAGGATCAGAGGCGTGTTGCAAAAACCGCAAACTTCGGCATCATATACGGAATATCGTCATTCGGCCTGGCGCAGCGGCTGCATATCTCCCGCACGGAGGCGAAGGGCATTATCGACGACTATTTTGCCGCCTTCCCGCAGGTGTTGGAATTCATCGAATCCTGCAAAGAGGGGGCCCGCAAGGACGGTTATGTCAAGACAATGTTCGGCCGCAGACGCTACCTGCCCCTGATTAATTCCTCCAACAAGACAATGAGGGAACTGGCAGAGCGCAATGCGGTAAATGCACCAATCCAGGGCACTGCGGCGGATATCATCAAACTGGCAATGATTGCCGTTGACCGCAGGATGCAGAAGGAAGCGCTTGCCAGCAAAATGGTACTGCAGATTCACGACGAATTGCTGTTTGACACCGTCGACTCAGAGAAAGAAATCCTGAAGGCGTTGGTATGTAATGAAATGGAGAACGTTCTTACGCTGAGCGTTCCTTTAACTGTAGAATGTAACTATGGCAAAAACTGGCTCGAGGCTCACTGATTGGGAAGAGGCAGACCTCGTTAAAGCCGCCCTGGGGGATGATTCCGCCTTGGCGCAGGCCGCTTTCTATACCCTCTATTCCCGTTACCACAAAGGAGTGAAGGGGCATATCGCGCATTATGTGCAGGATGAAGAAGAGGTAGAGGATATATGCATGGAGAGTTTTGCAAAGGCCTTCAAGCAGCTTGCAACCTATAACTTTGGGAATAAGTTTTCTACCTGGCTGTTCAGGATTGCGCGCAATACCGCATTTGACCATCTTAGCCATGAAAAGGCCCGCACCCACAAGTCCGTCCGCCTTACCATCGACTACGATGCCCTTGAGCATATAGACATTCCTTCCGACGACGACAGTCCGGAAGAAGAGGTAATCGGCACCCAGGACCATGAGAGTTTCCTGGGCTGTGTGGAGGCCCTGCCTGACATTTACCGCGAGGTTGCAAAATTTTGTTTTATAGAGAATTTGGGTTACAAGGAGATAGCAGAGAAGACTAAGCTTCCGCTGAACACCGTGAAAACCCGTATCAAAAGAGCCAAAGACTTGGTAATCAAGCGAATGGCAGATGAGGACCAGGACTTATGACGTATCAGGAATTCGAGCTTGCTGCTACGGCCCTTCTGGGCCCGCTGGACGCCCTTGCAAAAGAGCGCTTTGCGGCCATGGAGGCCTTGTATAACGACTGGAACGCCAGGATCAATGTGATTTCCCGCAAGGACATGGACGGCCTTTACAGCCATCATGTGCTGCACTCCCTGGCCATTGCCGCTTATCTGAAGGCTGCTCTGCCGGAAGAGTTCGAGTCCTGGCGGAACGGGGGAGTGAAGGTCCTTGACCTTGGCACCGGCGGCGGCTTCCCGGGTATCCCGCTGGCCGTACTTTTTCCCAATACGCACTTTACCCTTTGCGACTCCGTGGGCAAGAAAACCATAGTTGCCGGGGCGGTTGCAAAGTCTTTGGAACTAACTAATACAGAGGTGGTTAACGCCCGTGCAGAGAGTCTGCCGCAGAAGTTTGACTACGTGGTTTCCCGCGCTGTAGCATCGCTTACTGACTTTTATCCCTGGGTTAAGGGCCGTTATGGCAAGAGGATACTCTACCTCAGGGGAGGCGACATTGCGGCAGAGACCGCGGAACTTTGCGGACGCCATAAGGTGAACCCTGCGCGCATTGCAACCTGGCCACTTGCCGGGGTATTGAAAGACGATTTTTTTGATGGAAAGTGGCTTGTAGATATTCACGCTTAGCATGACTCCATTCCTTTATCAGGTAGCCCGTCACCTGCTGGCGGCAGATTTGCAGGATAAGTGTTTGATCTTCCCTAACAGAAGGTCTATAGTCTTCTTTACCAAACATTTGCGCACCCTTGTCGCTGCCGGTGGCAGTAATGGCAAGCCGGTAATTATGCCGCAGATGCTTACGGTTGCAGACTTTTTTGGCAAGCTTTACGGCCGTCCCGTGGCGGACAAAGTTACCCTGCTTCTGGAGTTATACGACGTTTACAAGAATCTTTATCCGCACGCCGAGCCTCTTGACGACTTCGTCTTCTGGGGCGATGTCATTCTGTCCGATTTTTCTGATACCGACAAATATCTGGTCAGTCCGGAGCAGCTTTTTACCAATGTGGCGGACTTCAAGGCTATTCAGGATACATATTCATACCTGTCCCCGGAGCAGCGTGATGCGGTAGAGCAGTTCCTGTCCCACTTCAAGGGGATGCCCGGTCAGGCCGGGCATGACGGTGGGGGTGTCATGGCCGGCGAAGACCGGCTATCTTATAAAGAAAGGTTCCTGGGCCTGTGGAACATACTCCTTCCATTGTATAAACAGTATAATGAACTGCTGACGGCAAAGGGCCTTGCTTACGACGGCATGGTTTACCGCAGCGTGGCAGCTGCCTTCAAAGAGGGTGCGGCCGCAGACATCGTGGTGGATAAATTTCCCGGCCGCGGCGGCTTTGTCTTCATAGGCCTGAACGCTCTTAACGAGTGCGAGCGTCTGGTAATGAGGCGCCTTCGCGACGCAGGCCTGGCCTCTTTCTGCTGGGATTACTGCGGTAGCATGATTAAGGACAAGGCTAACAAATCCTCCTTCTTCATGGATGCAAATGTGGCCGAATTCCCCATGGACTGGCAGCTTGAAGAAGTGACATCGACACCACAAATTAATGTTGTTGCCGTTCCTTCTGCTACCGGACAGGCCAAACTGCTGCCCGGAATGATAGGGGACCCTCTGAATACCGCAATAGTGATTCCGGACGAAGCTATGCTTCTGCCGGTGCTTAGCTCTATTCCGGATACCGTGAAGGAAGTGAATGTGACCATGGGCCTGCCGCTTCAGGGCAGCCGCATCCATGCGCTGATGCATGACGTAGCCATGTTGCAGTTACATCTGCGCCAGACTCGTGACCAGTGGTACTTCTATCATAAATACGTCTGGAGCATTCTTGGCGGCGGAATAATCAAAGCCATTCTTTCTGACGAAGAGAAAGAGGCGGTTCAAAAACTTAAGAGCGCAGCCAAATACTATATCCCGCAGGAAGACTTTGCTGAGTGCGGTCCTGTTGTGGCGGATATCTTCCGCCCTGTCGCAACTGCTCCCAAGGAGGCATCGGTACAGGGAATAACCGCCTTCTCTGATTATCTGGAGGGCGTTTTGCGTACGCTGGCGCCGCGGATGCTGCAGGACAGCGACCTTGCTGCAGAGGTAGAGTTTGCTTGGCGTTGGCTGGGCTGCGTGCTTCGTCTTAAAGACAAGGACCTGGCCGTTATGCCCGCCACTTATGTGCGCCTGCTTGGGCAACTTCTTGCCCTTCAGAGTGTTCCGCTTGAAGGCGAGCCTCTTGGCGGCCTTCAGATTATGGGACCGTTGGAAACCAGGGCCCTGGACTTTGACACCATTATCCTTTTGTCCTGCAACGAGGGTACATTCCCCAGGCACAACGTCAGCGCTTCATTCGTGCCTCCGCAACTGCGTAAGGCCTTTGGCCTGCCTACATACGAATTCCAGGATTCTATCTGGGCCTACTATTTTTACCGTATGATTTGCCGCGCCGGCACTGTCTGGCTTCTGTACGATTCCCGCACGGAAGGCATCGGAACAGGGGAAGAGAGCCGCTACATCAAGCAGTTGCGCTACCACTTCCGCCTGCCTGTCCGGTTCTATACTGCCACCGCGGATCTTCATACGGTCAAGGAAGAGGAAAGCATCCCTAAGCCGGCGGATATAGAGAGTCGTCTTAAGGATCATAGCCTTTCTGCCAGCGCCCTGCAAAAGTATCTTGCATGTCCTGCACAGTTCTACTATGCTTATGTGCTGCGGCTTGAACCGGAAGAAGAAGTGGCAGAGAGCATGGATGCCGGAATGTTCGGAGACGTATATCATGGCACCATGGAACAGCTTTATCGCGAGGCTCCAGATAATAGGCTGACAATCAATTATTTGACTGCTGTTAGAAAGGATAAGGCTCGCATCCGCCGGATTGCGGATGATAAGGTTAAAGAAAAGGTCCATACCATAGAGGTGTCGGGCCGGAACCTGGTGCTGGAAGATATAATCCTGGAGTATGTCGATAAGACCTTGGAAATTGACCTTCAGCTAGTTAAAGAAAAGGGGGATATCCAGATACTCGGTCTTGAAATACCAAAGACCTGGGAGTTCGATGGCTATAAGTTCTATGGCCGGATTGATAGGTTGGAACGTCTGGCTGATGGTACGGTTCGAGTGGTAGACTACAAGACCGGCCATACCATTCCGGAGGATGTCAATATAACTGATGAAAATGCAGCCTCAGTGGCCGACAAGCTGTTTGGCGACGATAACGCCAAGCGTCCCAAAATAGCCTTGCAGCTCTTCCTGTACGATATGTTCATATCCGGCAGCATACCTGCCGGGGCCCGGGTGGTCAATTGCATCTATCCTACGCAGAAGCTCTTTACTTCCGGGGTAGAGCAGGCACCATTGAGCCAAGTGTTCTGTGATATTATGAAAGAGAGGGTGAGTGGCCTTCTGAAAGAGATTGCCGGCCCCGGAGTGCCCTTCGTGCGCACAGATGACAAGGAGCATACCTGCGGTTATTGTGATTTTAAAAATATCTGCGGCCGATGATAAAGCTACTACGCGCCAGTGCGGGTTCGGGTAAGACCTACAACCTTGCAAAGACATACATTAGGCTTCTGCTGCAGTCTGACGACAGGTTCGCTTATCGTCATATACTTGCCGTGACCTTTACCAACAAGGCTACGGGAGAGATGAAAAACCGTATTCTTAAAGAGCTGGACCGCCTGGCACACGAGCCGGATAAGTCTCCTTATATCAAGGAGTTTGCTCCTGCCTTCGGCGGAGTGGCCATGGTGCAGAAACGGGCTTCCGAACTGCTTAAAGACATACTTCACGACTATTCCGCCTTCGCGGTCAGCACCATCGACAAGTTCTTCCAGCAGGCGCTGCGGGCCTTCGCGCGCGAGCTGGGGCAGTTTTCTGCCTATCAGGTGGAGCTGGACAAAGAGTCGCTGGTAAAAGAGAGTGCAGACAGGATACTGGAGTCCATCGGCACTGATGACATGCCTTCCGATGTCCGTAAATGGCTGAAGGAGTGCCTTATGGACCAGCTTGGCCAGCAGGGGCGAATGTCTCTTGACCGGGCTATGGACGAAGTTGTAGAGAGTCTTAGGTCGGACGAGCTCCGGGAGATTCTGGAACGCCATTCCCTGCGCGCAGAGGACGTTTTTTCACGCGATTATCTTAAGGCCGTGCGGACTGAATGTGCGGCGATAGTCAAGGGTTTCCAGACCAAACTGGCCGCTGCCTGCAAGTCTGTCCTGGACGGAATGCATGCCGCCGGTCTTTCTTACGAAGATTTCCATGCCAGCTTTAAACTGGTGCAGCTGGAAAAGGGGACCATCCCTACTGCGGCCTTCCTGAAACGTAGTGAAGAACCTTCCGCTTGGTTTGTCAAGGCAAAACAGAATCTTGTTCCTGTGGCCGAGGCCAATATGGCTGCGCCGCTTGCCGCCCTTCGGGAGCTGGTGACCGGAAAGGAATTCGCCCTGTACAACACGGCCGGAATCCTGGCTCCTCAGGTCTTCAGCCTGGGACTGGCGCTTGAACTGTACAAAGAGTTCAAGGCCCTGACAGAAGAAAAGAATGTAGTTTGCCTGGACCAGAGTAACCTAACCCTTCGCAACATAATTGCCGGCAGCGATGCTCCCTTCATCTACGAGAAATTGGGCGTGCGCTTCCAGAACTTTCTGCTGGACGAGTTTCAGGATACATCCACCATCCAGTGGGAAAACTTCAAGCCTCTGCTTGCAGAGAGCGATGCTAACGGTGGGGACAACCTGCTTGTGGGCGACGTTAAGCAGAGCATTTACCGCTGGCGCGGCGGCGATTGGACGCTTTTGGACAAGGGCGTTAAAAAGGAGTTCCCAACTGCTGATGACAGCAATCCTTTGTGCGAAAACTGGCGTAGCCTTCCGCAGATAATTGAGTTTAACAACAGCTTCTTCGACTTTGCCTCCAGGGCTCTTGACGGCCAGATGGGCAGCGACCTTATTCGTGGCATTTATGCCGATGTCGCCCAGACTTCCCGTACCCGTGACAAGGCCCGTGGCTATGTAAAATGCACATTCTGCGACGATAAGGACGAAGAGCTTCCATTGGTTCTGGATTCTGTCCGGTCGGCCGTTGAGGCTGGTGCTGGCTACAGCAAGATTGCTGTCCTGGTGCGTAAGAATGCCCAGGGTTCTGATGTTGCAAACTATCTTGTGCAAAACGGGGTCCCGGTTATTTCTGACGATTCCATGAAGGTGAAAACTTCTGTCACGGTGCGCCGTCTTGTGTCCCTACTGTCCTACATGGACAATGCTGCAGATGCTGTGAACCGTTTCCTGGCAGAAGAGCTTGAGGTTGAATTGCCATCGACATACGATTCCCTTTATACTCTTGCAGAGGAGCTTTTGCGTAGCCTTAAGTCTGTAAATGAAGATTTGTTCAATGGGGAAGTGCTTTATATCCAGTCGTTTATGGATATCCTTCTTTCTTGGAGTGCAAGTAACGGCAATTCGCTTTCCGGCTTCCTGAAGTACTGGGACGGAGAAGATCCCAAGATTGCATCGCCGGACGGCACGGAGGCTGTGCGCATTATGACCATCCATAAGGCTAAGGGGCTGGAATTCCCTTATGTGATTTTCCCCTTCGCCGGTGAAGAGGATCTCTTCGATTCCCGTCAAACCAGTTGTTGGTGCGTGCCTTCCGTTAGCGATGGTGCGACAGAGCTTCAGGCTAATGGGGTTTTCAATGTGAAGATGAGCTCCAAGACTGCTGAAACTGTATTTGCTCCGCACCTTAAGGTAGAGGAGCAGCTTCAGTATGTGGATGGCATCAATACTTTTTACGTTGCTCTTACGCGTGCGGTGAAGGTGCTTCATGTTATTGCTAAAAAGCCGGCTAAGCCGGATGGGGCCTTCGTCCGTTTTTCCGATATCCTGTATGCTTATACTCAGGACCATGGTACCGAGTTTGGCAGTATGTATGATTTTGCTGCCGCAGGGGAGGCTGTGGAACGGGCCAATGATGTCATTCCGGAGTCGTATGTTTCCTGGCCGCTTCGTGGCCGTATGCGCAGTACGGGTAACGGTGCAGAGTATTTTGCAGCTTCTGCCGATGGTGATGTTCAGGTTCCGGTTCGTCTTAAGGGCATCGTTCTGCATAAGATTTTGTCCGATGTGCGGGTTTCGTCAGATGTTCAGCCTGCCGTGGATGCTGCTCTTGCGTCCGGCCTTATAGACCCGGCCCAGGCGACCGCCTACCGCGATTTCCTTCAGGCCCGGCTCGCCGAGGTCGCTCCATACGGTTGGTTTAAAGAGTCATCTGTACCCCCTGAGCGACTTAACCCCAAATTTTCAGGAGCGAAGGGGGTGCAGATGACTCTTGGAGTCCTGAATGAAGTTGGCATCATTGATGCGGATGGCGGCTTGCATCGTCCTGACAGGGTAGTGCTTGGCGCAGATGGCTCCGTCACGGTTATCGACTACAAATTCGGCACTGAACACCCCGGCTACGCCGCCCAGGTCCGCCGCTACTGCGCCCTCTTCCGCACCCTGGGCTACGCCCCCGTCAAAGGCTACCTCTGGTATGTCACTGACTCTAAAGTCACTCCCGTACAATAGGGGAATATTTTGTGAGATTACAAAAGAATTGTTACTTTTGTAGGTTAAGACAGAATAACTATATGGAAGAAAGAAAATTGGAATACAATACAGAGAGAGAGAAGATGGCGATGCCGGAGTATGGCAGGAACGTCCTGAAGATGGTAGAAAGCCTGAAAGGCATAGAAGATAAGGAAAAAAGGACAGAGCAGGCGCGCGCCATTGTACGTGTGATGGAGATTCTTAACCCGCAGGTACACGGGGTAGAGGACTGGGAACACAAGTTGTGGGACCACCTTTACGCTATCGCCGGCTACAACCTTGACATCGATTCACCCTTCCCCGTACCGGCAGCAGAAGACAGGCAGGTTCCGCCCATGCCTATTCCGCTCAAGACCAAGCCTATTAAAGCTACCCATTACGGCCGCAATATAGAAAGCATCATCGACCTTATTGCATCAGAACCGGAAGGGGAGCAGAAAAATACAATGCTGCGTCGTCTTGCATTCTACATGAGGCAGCAATACCTGATTTGGAACAAAGACAGTGTGGAGGATTCTACAATTTTCCATGACATCGAGCTTCTGTCCGGAGGCCGCATCACCGTACCGGAGGGCCTGTCAATTTCTCGTCTGCCGGACGGTAATTACAGCAAACCCGGAATGAATATGTCAGAGTTCGGTCCCCGCAAGCCCTTCAACAAGAAGCAGTTCTTCCGTAATCAGGGGAAAAAGGCAAAACACGGCAACCAGTAATACCAGTTAAAGAAAATGCCCAAGCTTAAATTATTCTCGGTCTGGAGCGAAATGTCCCGCGAGAAACAACGCAAGATAGAGGTCATCGCAGGCCTTGTGATGGGAGCGTTTGCCCTGTTCACGCTTCTGGCTATTGTGTCTTACCTGTTTACTTGGAAGGCAGACCTGAGCCTGGACGGTTATGCAAGGGCCATGGACCAGGATGTGGCTGTGTCCAACATGGCCGGCAAGCTTGGCTTTAAGTGGTCTTATCTGCTGGTTTGCAAGTGGTTCGGCCTGGGCTCGCTTGCCCTTGTGGTTATACTTGGCGTTATATCTATCCGCCTGCTTTTTGGCAAGCGGTCTTACTCTATAATCAGGGTACTGCTGCTTTCCATTACCGGAGCCCTTGTAGCATCCCTTGTGTTTGCCTTCATTTCCAAGCTTGCCAGCCTTGACACAACCTTTGGCGGCGGCCTTGGCGGTGGCTGTGGCAACGTAATGGTTTCCTTCTTTGACAATCTTGTGGGCAGCCTGCTTACTCTTTGCATTATTGCAATCCTGTGTGTTCTGTGGCTGCTTTTCGCAAGCAGGAGGTTCTCAGAGAAGCTCACGTCGGAGCACAAGGAAGAGAAGAAGCCTAAGGAGCCGAAGGAAAAGAAGAAACATGGCACTTTCACCTGGCTTAAGGATGCTGTAAAGACGGAAATGGAGAATGCGGCCGGCTCTGAGGAAGCCCCGGAGGCAGAAGACGAGCCTGCAATTCAGGAACAGCCGGTAGAGGATATTATTTCTGATATTGAGAACATCGAAGTAGAAAAGCCTGCTGCAGTTGCCGCTGCGCCTGCAGCTGCTGAAGCAGAGCCCGGCACCGACGAGAATCTGGACATCATTACCGGTGATCCTCTTTCTACCGATGCAAACGAGCCTCTGCCCAGAATCGATGTCCGCTCAGATCTGGACAAATACGAATTCCCTTCACTGGACATGCTGGGAGACTATGCAGACAAGCGTCAGAGCGTGTCCCAGGAAGAGCTCATGCGCAACAACTATAAGATTCGCGCAACCCTTAAGAACTATCGCATCGAGGTAGAAAATGTCAAGGCTGTTGTAGGTCCTACCGTCACCCTGTACAAGGTCTTCCCCGCACCAGGCGTCAAGATTGCCGCCATCAGGGGCCGTCAGGAAGATATCGGTATGGCGCTTAAGGCCAAGGGCGTTCGTGTTGTAACTCTTGAAGATTCAGTGGGTATCGAGGTTGCAAATGACAATCCGTCAATGGTTCCGCTCAAGGCCATGCTCAACGACGACGCCTTCCGCAATACAAAGGCTGAACTGCCCGTCGCCATCGGTTACACCATCACCCAGGACGTGAAGGTATTCGACCTTGCAGAAGCGCCGCACCTTCTGGTTGCAGGTGCTACCAAGCAGGGTAAGTCCGTGGGCTTGAATGTGCTCATTACTTCACTGCTTTATTCCAAGCATCCTTCAGAGCTTAAGTTCGTCTTCATAGATCCTAAGATGGTAGAGTTCTCTGCTTACGCAGGCCTTCTGCATCACTATCTGGCCGTTCTTCCCAACGCCGCCAGCGAGCAGGAAGAGAAGGATACCGCCATCTGCAAGAATCCTAAGCAGGCAGAAGCTGTCCTCCGCTCTCTCTGTACAGAGATGGACGACCGCTACAAGCTCATGAACAATGCCCTTGTAAACAAGGTTACCCTTTATAACGAGAAGTTCCAGGATCGCCATCTCCTGCCTACGGAAGGCCACCGCTACCTGCCTTACATCGTAGTCGTAGTGGACGAGTACGCAGACCTTACCATGACGGTTGGCGCATCCGGAGACTCAAAGGCAATCGCCCGCAGCATTTCAACTTCTATCGTGCGTCTGGCACAGAAGGGCCGTGCCGCCGGTATTCATGTAGTGCTTGCAACCCAGAGGCCTTCAGTGGATGTTATCACAGGTCTTATCAAGGCTAATTTCCCTACCCGAATCGCATTCAGGGTATTCTCAGGCATTGACTCCAAGACCATTCTGGATTCACCGGGAGCAGAGAAACTGATCGGTAACGGAGATATGATCTACCTTTCCGGAGCAGACACTGAGCGTGTTCAGTGCGCCTTTGTCAGCGGTAAGGAAATCAACGGAATATGTAAGTTTATCAGTGAGCAGCAGGGCTACAAGATGAGCTACAATACTCCTTACTATCTGCCCGAACCCGAGACCGAGGAAGGTGGCGGAGAAGGTGGCGGCATGGTAGACATGAAGAACCTTGACCCTCGCTTCGAGGAGGCCGCACGCATGGTCGTTACCACACAAAGAGGCTCGACTTCCGACATCCAGCGCCGTCTTGGCATGGGTTATGCACGTTCAGGTAAAGTGATGGATCAGCTTCAGGCTGCCGGCATCGTAGGACCGCAGGAGGGCTCCAAGCCCAGACAGGTTCTGGTAAGCGATCTGGCAGAACTTGACAGCATCATCGAAGCTTACAAGAACGCAAACGAGTAAAAAATGACAAAAAGACTTCTTACTGCAACTTGCCTGCTGCTTGTAGCTGCAGGCCTGGCCGGCGCGCAGGACGCGCTGCGCACGCTTTCTGCGCGTCTTGCAAAGGAAGTGGCGGCATTCGGCTATTCATATACGACCAAGGGCACCGACACCCCCTTCAAAGGTGACGGAAAAGCCATTGTTTCAGGTAGTTGCTACCGTATCCAGGGCAATGGGCTTGATATCCGCTGCGATGGTTCAGTCCGTTGGACGGCGGATCTTGAGGCAGGAGAAATGGTAATCGAAGACGCAGCAGGTCAGGCTCTTGATTTCCTTTCCAATCCGGCACTGCTCGTTGCAGACCTTGAGGGTAATTTCAAGGTGGCAGGCACCAGCACCTCCGGTGGCAGAAAGACTTATATGCTTGAACCTCTGAATGAGCCTTCCATAATCAGCCTCGCCCTTGTGTTTGAAAAGGACGTACCTGTAGCGGCCACGCTTAAGATGAAAGATGGGGCCGTCGTAGATTTTACTGTCACTGGCTTTACACTTGCCGCCAGCCAGCCGGAGTCCGTCTGGAACTTCGGCAAGGAAGAATTATCTAAGTATAAGACAGTTACCGATTTACGATAAAGCCGGGGCTGGCCCAGTTCTTCATAACGCCGTCCTCGTCGTAAATAAGGAAGGCTTCATAAGAAGAGTTAAGGATGAATTCCTTGGCTTTCTCCAATCCCATTACCATGCAGGCGGTAGATATAGCATCCGCCGTGCATGCGTCTTCTGCCATGACCGTTGCACTTAGAAGGTTGTGCTGAACCGGCATTCCGGTTCTTGGATCTATGGTGTGGGAGTATTTCTTGCCGTCTTTAATAAAGAATTTGCGATAGTTTCCGGACGTTACGATGCCGTGCTTGCGGCCGTCGGACACCCATGTGCCCTGGATCGATTCGCCAAGCTCCTTGCTTCCATCGACGGGGGAGTCAATGGCAATGGTCCATCCCTGTCCTGCCGGATTCTTGCCATCCACATAGATTTCTCCGATATCGACAAGCATGTCCTTTATGCCCTGCAAGTACAGGTAGTTTGCCACAACGTCGCAGGAGTAGCCCTGTGCAATGGCGTTGAAGTTGAACTTGAGTCCCGGAGCGGCCTGGTACAGGTTACCGTCGAAGTGGCTCATTCCGCAAGCGGCACGAACCTTGGCCAGTTCCTCATCTGACGGAATGGTTTTGTCCTGGCCGGTGAAGCCGAAGCCCCAAAGATCGAAGAGGGGAGCGGATGCGACGTCCACCATGCCTTCCGTTATTCTGTAAAAATGCTCTGCACGGTTGATGATGTCACCCCATACCCAGTTGGGCTGGATCTTTTCACCGCGGTTGTAGCGGCTGAGCACGGAACCGGGATTGTAGCCTGACATGGTTGTGTCAAGACAGGTCAGTATTGAATCGACGTCGTGGCAGATGGCTTCCGGACTTTTCTTGATGCCTTTAGTGTTGAATTTTACGTGAAATTCTCCTCCCTGGGTGTAGCCGGAGATTTCTACGTAGCTGTCCTTGTTTTGGTTGCAGGATACTGTCAGGCAGAGTGTTAAGGCTGCCAGAATCAGAGTGATTTTTCTCATGGTTATTAATTATTTCCACAAATTTACCAAAATTCTATAAAAAAGTACGATATTTGTAAGAATTTGTAGAGTTTAGATATTGACAGTAGACAAATGAATATTTCAAGGACATTAAAGTTTGTTGCAGTTGGCGCACTTGCGCTGGCAGTTGCGTTCTCTTGCAAGAAAAAGAGCGAAGACGATACTCAAGAATATTTGGACGGTTATCTTACTTACGTTGTCCCGTCCTTCATGGCAGCGGGTTCATCTGCAGAGATTCAGCCTACCGGCGTTTCTTATGATGATGGCAAGATCCCTGGTTTCTTTTGGTACACCAGTCTTAATACGGTAAAAGATACCACCCGTTATGAAGGAGACCCGGCATCAGTATTGGGTAATTTTACAATAACCATCCCTGAAGATTACGTAGGAGACGTTACTCTTACCGTATCTGCCTACGCTACAGGCTATTATCTTAAGACTCAGGCTTCTACCATCACCGTTATCAACCAGGATAAGTCCCTTTATGTTCCCGGTCTTTCTGACGAAGACCCTGTTTTTGTAGATGAGCGCGACGGTAAGTCTTACCGTTATGTAAGCCTTGGCGGTCTTGACTGGTTTGCAAGGAACCTTTCCTATAAAGCCGGATATCCTGCAATGGGAACAGAGCTTCTGCGTGATATCTACGGTTCTGTTTTCAGCTGGGAGGAAGCAAAAACCGCCTGTCCTGACGGCTGGCGCCTTCCTACCGGAGAAGACTGGAAGAGCCTTGCAATTGCCCTGGGTGCCAATCCCTCTGATAAAGACGCTGTCTATAGGGACATCGCCGGTGCCTTGATGGTTAACGCTACCTTTAACGGCGACGACCTTTGGGAGTACAACAACAAAGTCAAGATAAGCGGAACCAGTAAGTTTAACGCCCTGCCTGTCGGCTATGCAATTATCGATAACGGTGCCTGCCAGTTCAGCGACTACACCAAATATGCTGTTTTCTGGACTGCTGACGACTTTGACAAAGAAAACGCCCTCTACCGTTATCTGTACGTTGCTTCCCCTGATATGAATATCAGCGCCGGAAACAAAGAGGTATTTGCAGCATCGGTTCGTTGCGTAAGAAATTCAGAATAAAGAATATTAACGTCAAAACAATAATTGAATCATGAAAAAGCTTTCAACAAGTACAATCGTAATTATTATTGTCGTAGCTATTTTGGGTATAGGCGGTTGCAGCTCATACAACGGCCTTGTTAAAGGTGAAGAAAATGTTACTGCCGCTTGGGCACAGGTAGAAAGCCAGTATCAGCGCAGGGCAGACCTCATCCCTAACCTTGTTGCTACCGTTAAGGGTTATGCAGAGCACGAAAGCTCTACACTTCAGGCCGTTACAGAGGCCCGCAATAAGGCTACCGGCATTACTATCGATGCCAATAACATGACTCAGGAAGACCTGAACCGCTTCCAGCAGGCTCAGGACGAGCTTGGTAAATCACTCGGCCGCCTCATTGCTGTAAGCGAGGCTTATCCCGACCTTAAGGCAAACGAGAATTTCAAAGATCTTCAGGCTCAGCTCGAGGGTACCGAGAACCGTATCAGTGTTGCCCGTCAGGACTTCAATAAGGCAGCTCAGGCTTACAACACTTCTGTACGTTCCTTCCCTAAGAACATCTTTGCAAGCATCTTCGGCTTTGAGAAGAAGGCTTACTTCCAGGCTGCTGCAGGTTCAGAGGAAGCTCCTAAGGTAGAGTTTTAATGAAGGCTAAAGACTTCCTTACAAAAGAGCAGCAGGAAGCGGTGGTAGCAGCTGTCATGGCAGCAGAAAAGGCTACCTCCGGAGAGATTCGCGTACATATTGAATCAAAGTGCGACGGGGACCCTAAAGTTGGCGCCCTTCGCACTTTTCATAAGCTTAAGATGGACCGTACAGCTGCGCGTAACGGTGTTTTGGTGTACGTGGCTTGCGAATCAAAGAAGTTCGCGGTTATTGGTGACAAAGGCATCAATAGCCTTGTTCCTGACGGCTTCTGGAAGGATGTGGTCGCCAAGATGGGAGAACACTTTTCCCAGTCAGATTTCACTGGCGGCCTTGTAGAAGGAATAGCCATGATAGGGGAGAAGCTAAAGGCTTATTTCCCTTATCAGGCAGACGATGTAAACGAGCTTTCAGACGATATTTCATTCGGTGAAGACAGTGACAAGGAGTAGTATAATCCGCAGGTTCTGTGCCCTGGTTGCAGTGGTTGCCATAACGGCAGTCACCGCATTTGCCGGTATTCCGGCAAGGCCGTCCCACCAGCGTCTTGTCAACGACTTTGCCAACGTTTTTACGGCCGAGCAGGCAGATTCCCTGGAACGCATGCTGGTCGCCTTCGACGACACTACGTCCAACCAGATTACCATCGTCACGGTGGCAGACCTTGAGGGCTATGCCGTTGACGATTATGCAATTAAGCTGGGCCGCGAATGGGGTATCGGAACCAAGGAACGCAATAATGGCGTGCTGGTTCTGGTTAAGCCCAAAAACAGCAACGGAGGCGGTCGTGTGACCATTCAGGTGGGTTATGGCCTTGAGGGTGCCATCCCGGATGTTTATGCCAAACGCATCATCGACCAGATAATGATTCCCTACTTCAAGGAGAATGATTATTTCACGGCTGTGAGCGAGGCCTGCGACAAACTCATGGGGCTTGCCAGCGGAGAAATTGCCGTCAAGCGGGAGTTGGAAGATGACGGAGAGCCCAAGCTCATCCATTACATTTTGTCAATTATCTTCCTGTACTTCATATACAAGTGGTCCATGAATGGCGGTGGCAGAGGCAGCGGTGGCAATTATTCCGGCGGTGGTGGACACGTTTACATCGGTCCCATTGGTGGCGGCCATAGCGGCGGTCACAGCCACGGAGGCGGCTTTGGCGGCGGAGGCTTTGGCGGCTTCGGCGGCGGTTCCTTCGGCGGAGGTGGTGCTTCCGGAAGTTGGTAATCATTTAAATTGGGGGTAAATATGAGACGTCTGTTGACATTATTCTTTGTACTGGCATTCACATTGTCGGCAAGCGCTCAGAGCGAAAAAAAGAACATTCTTGTGAAGGCTGACAGCCTTCTTGTCAAGATGTACAATAAGACCCCATATGATACCGCATATGTCGTACGCCCTTCCGGCCGTTTTTCTTTAAGGTTCAAGTCAGACCAGACCGGCAATGATATTTATACCAAGGGTACGGTTAACGGTATTAAGTCCAAGGCGCGTCTTCATACCCGTTTTAAGACTACCGTTGGCGTAGATGTGGCATATCGGGGGCTGTCCGTTGCTCTTTCTGTCAATCCTGAAAAAATGAAGGGCTCGTACAATGACTTCGAGTTTGTTTTGAATTATTTCGGAAACCGGTTCAGCCTTGATGCCAGTTATCAGCGTTCTACAACCTTGTCCGGCAATGTTGAGTACGGAATCAAGCAGCATTTGGAGTCGGGCGATGTTCTGCTTAACATTATTAACCTTGCAGGTTATTATACTTTTAATCATCGGCACTTTTCTTACCCTGCTGCCTTTACCCAGTTGTTTATCCAGAAGCGTTCGGCGGGCTCGTGGCTTGCCGGAATCAGTTATCAGGGCGGGCAGCTTAAGAGCCGTGAGGCGTTGAAAGAGAGGGAATCGAATGCTCCTGATCTGAAGTTTTATTTGGGGCATTTTGGTATTGGTGCCGGTTATGGTTATAACTGGGTTTTTGCTAAAAAGTGCATGCTGCATCTATCCATGCTGCCTACTTTGGTTGTTTATAACAGGAATAAGTTCATTATTAACGGTGTGGAGAAAAAGGCTTCCAATGCTCGTCTGAATATGATTTTCAATGAGCGTGTGGCTTTTGTTTGGAATATTTCTGACCGTTGCTTCTCCGGGGCTTCGCTCCTTATGAACAACTATCTTTACAATAACAATACTATCACTTTCAATCAGAATAAGTGGCAGGCCTGCGCCTTCTTCGGTATTAGATTGTAATTGTTGCAAACAGACTACCATTCGGTTTTAAGGTCGTGCCACCCCCGGCTAGGGGGAATGTCACCGAAAGGTGACAAGGGGGTCCGTAAACCGAATGGTAGTCTGTTTGTATGTATCACATACCAGAAATAATTGTCAGGATTTGAATCATAAGGTTGGAGAAGAGGTCGGCGGCATAAAGCAGGAAGCTGGGGCAGAGGCCGATGGGGGCAAGGAAGACAATAACGATAGAGATTGCCGTGAAGGCCGTCGCCAGAGGCATAATCAAAAGATTAGCAAGAAGAAAATACTTTGGAAGGCTGCCAAACTGCAGCCATGCTACCGGCGTGGTAAAAACCTGGCAGGAAATACTAAGGCTGCAAAGTTGCCAGATCCTGCGGGGAATGTTGAACC
>R24__coassemble_964_pt1 | contig 17081 bp, 17 predicted proteins | sample R24__metabat2_low_PE_050 | metagenome-assembled genome bin R24 | reverse complement strand
TACTTACGCAATCTGCTTGTTGCAAAATGGCTACAAGCAAAGTATGTAACTAATTGATAATCAATCTTGCTGTTTCTAATTATGACGGAGCAGGTCTAGTCCCCCCTCTTCCTAACTCCGCCAAAACATAACTGAAAAGAGATTACTTTTCTGCAACGAACAACCGGCATATGCCGAAGGTATAGGCTTTGGTGAAGACGCTGGAGAAGCCGGCGTCTTTAATTGTGGCCATGAAGACCTTGGGCTTGGGAAACTGCAGCACGGATGCCGGAAGGTATTGGTAAGCCTTTTTATCCCCTGAAATCCTGCCGCCGATAACAGGCAGCAAGTGCTTGAAATAAAGGTTATAGCACCAGAGCATAATGCGGTTCGAAGGCACGGAAAGCTCCAGAATCACAAGGCGGCCGCCCGGCTTCAGTACGCGAAGCATCTCGCGAAGGCCCGTCTCCCTGTTCTCGAAATTCCTTATGCCGAAGGCAATGGTCACGCGGTCAAAGGATGCGGTGGCAAAGTGCAGCTGCTCGCCGTCGCCCAGCTCGGCAGAAACCATATTTTCAAGCTTCTCATCGGCAATCTTGGCCCTCATAACCTCCAGCATACCCTCTGACAGGTCGACGCCTGTAATGTGGCCCTTGACCTCGTTTTCCTTCATCCTGCGGGCAATTGCAATGGAAAAATCACCCGTTCCGCACGCAAGGTCCATTACGGAAATCTGGCCGTCCTTGGGCACGATGTGCTTAAGCGCCCTGCGCCTCCAGCTCTTGTCCACATTAAGGGACATCAGGTGGTTCAGATGGTCATAATCGGCCGAGATGGTATCGAACATCTCCCTTATGAACTCTTTCTTTGGCATAGGCGCAAACTACAAAAGGAAACGGACAAAACCAAAGCCCATCAGTATGGCAAACAGGAAGGAAGACATAACCAGGATGGGCAGCGCCGGATCCAGGGCCTTGTCCTGCTTCTTCCACACAATAACCAAATGGGCGATGAAAAGCGGTGCGGTTATAACAAAGAGGTAATTCCAGATATCGGTCATGCGCAGGCAGCAATAAACCAGGGCACAGGCCCATCCGCCAAGGATAAGGGCAGTCTGGTACACGCGGCTCCAGAAAGGCCCCATCAGTATGGCAACCGTCACGCGCGTGGCGGAATCGGTCTTGGCATCACGGATGTTGTTCACATTCAGCACACCAACGCTGAAAAGGCCGATGGCACCCGCAGGCAGCAGTAGTTTGAAGTCTGCGACTTCTCCGGTGCAAAGGAAGTAGCCTCCGACCACGGTCGCAAGGCCGAAGAACAGGAAAACGTAAACGTCTCCAAGGGCCCTGTAGCCGTAAGGATTGCGGCCCAATGTGTAGCGCATTGCAGAACCGATTGCGGCAACAAGCAGCATCAGGAAGCATATTCCTTCAAGGCTGAACAGGCTGCCGAAGGCGCTGAACTGTATCATCGCAATGCCGCTCAGTGCGCAAAGAACCACAAAGATGCCAATGGCAACCTTCATCTGACTGATGCTTAGGGCGCCGCTGTTGAGCCCGTATTCCGGACCCTGGCGCTGGGCGGTATCAGTACCTTTAAGAACGTCTCCAAGTTCGTTGCAAAGATTGGAAAGAATCTGCAGCAGAACGGCCGTAAGTATCAGGAAAACAATAGATAACGGTTTTACGTTATAGTCTGCGACTGCTAAAAATATAGCCAGGACTATACCTGCAAGAGACAGGGGAAGGGTCCTGAGCCTCATAGAACTGACAAGTGCCTTGAATGTTGTCATACTTTCTTTGGAAATAACATCTTGAACCTTACGGAAACGCCGTGTCCGATAGCATAGAACACACCTTTAAGCCTTGTGTCAAAGACGAACTGCTCGTGGAACGGACGCCCCTTGGGGCTGTTCAGGTAGGCCGCCCTCACCTTAAGCGGATAAGACGCGTTGCGCCATACTTCCGGTCCGGGATTGCGGTCGCAGTTAGCCAGGATGCCGGGCGCAACCACTATTGTGATGCCTTTTTTACGTGCCCTGACACCGTAATCATAGTCCCCGAAGGAATGGTGATATACAGGAGACAAATTGCCTACCTGCTGATATGCATATTTGGGTACAAGTACCAGGTTGCCGTTGAACATGTGGCAGGATACGGGAATGGCAGGGTCCGGCTGAACCAGCCTGTTGCCCTTGGTTCTGCCGCCGTAAGTAATTGTACCTGAACTGTTTGCGGTTGTGCCGACGACTATCGCCCTGTGCCTCAAGAACTCTGAATTGTACAGCAGGGTGGCCAGTGCACCGTCAAGCAGGGTGGTATCGTCGTTAACAAGAAGATAGAAGTCGAAGTCTTCTTTTGCCGCCTCTTCCCACGCCAGACGCATTCCGCGGTTCCAGTACAGACCGCCTTCGCTGCGGATGATCCTGGTCTGGGGGAAGCTTTCTTTCACGGCCTCTGACGTACCGTCCGTGCAGCCATCGTCCACCATGAATATGCTTGCATCGTACTTGCCGTCCGCCTTCAGCCCGTCTATCTGCCGATAGCAGCTTTCAAGGCATGCAAGTGTCTTTTCCTTGCGGTTGAATACGGTAAGAAGAACGGCAACTGTAAGCATCTTAGTCAAGTTTTAAAACTGCCATGAATGCGCTCTGAGGCACCTGTACGGTACCTATCTGGCGCATACGCTTCTTACCTTCCTTCTGCTTTTCAAGCAGCTTGCGCTTACGCGTGATATCGCCGCCGTAGCATTTTGCGGTCACATCCTTGCGCACCTGGCGAACCGTCTCGCGGGCAATAATCTTTGCTCCGATGGCTGCCTGGATGGCAATGTCGAACTGCTGTCTGGGGATGAGGTCCTTCAGTTTGAGGCAAATCTTGCGGCCGAAGTCGTAGGCATGATCCTCGTGGATCAGGGTAGAAAGGGCGTCGGCAGGGTCTCCGTTAAGCAGGATATCCAGTTTCACAAGCTTTGCGGGACGATATCCCATAAGGTGGTAGTCGAAGGACGCATAGCCCTTGGAGATGGATTTGAGCTTGTCGTAAAAGTCGAAGACAATCTCTGACAGCGGCAGCTCGTAGGTAAGCTCTACACGGTTTGCGGTAATGTAGTGCTCGCCTTTCAAAGTGCCCCTCTTATCCATGCAAAGCTTCATTACAGGGCCGTAGAAGTCTGTATTTGTAATGATCTGCGCCTTGATATAGGGTTCTTCGATATGCTCGATGAGGGTAGGGGCCGGCAGGCCGGAAGGATTGTGGACGTCGATCACCTCTCCCTTGGTAGTGTAAACCTTGTAGGATACGTTGGGGACGGTGGTAATAACGTCCATGGCGAACTCCCTGAACAGTCTTTCCTGCACGATTTCCATGTGCAGAAGTCCCAGGAAGCCGCAGCGGAATCCAAAGCCCAGGGCCAGCGAAGACTCGGGTTCATAAACGAAGGATGCATCGTTCAGCTGGAATTTCTCCAGGGTGGCGCGCAGGTCTTCGTACCTGTCCGCCTGGACCGGATACATACCGGCGAAAAGCATCGGCTTTACCTCCTCGAAACCGGCAATGGCCTTGCTGCAGGGCTGTTCTACATGGGTGATGGTATCTCCCACCTTAACCTCTGCGGCGGACTTGATGCCGGAAATGATGTAGCCTACGTCGCCGCACTCAATGCCGTCGGTAGGTTTGAGCTGCATCTTAAGCACGCCAACCTCGTCTGCCACATACTCTTTTCCTGTGTTGAAGAATTTGACCTTGTCGCCTTTGCGTATGCTTCCGTTCATAACCTTGAAGTAGGCTATGATGCCGCGGAAGGAATTGAATACAGAGTCAAAAATAAGGGCCTGGAGCGGTGCCTCGGGGTCTCCGACCGGTGCGGGAATCTTCTCTACGATGGCATCCAGAAGTGGTGCGACGCCTTCTCCGGTACGGGCTGATACCTTGTAAACATCTTCAGGGTCGCAGCCAAGGAGGTCGCAAACCTCGTCCGTAACAACCTCGACCATGGCGGAATCCATGTCTATTTTGTTCAGTACGGGGATAATCTCCAGACCGTGGTCTACGGCCTGGTAAAGGTTGGATATGGTCTGGGCCTGTACGCCCTGCGATGCATCTACTACCAGCAGCGCACCCTCGCAGGATGCGATACTGCGGGAAACCTCGTAGCTGAAGTCTACGTGTCCGGGAGTGTCGATGAGGTTGAGCCTGTACGTTTCACCCTTGTAAACGTAGTCCATCTGGATGGCATGGCTCTTTATGGTGATGCCCTTTTCCTTTTCCAGATCCATGTCGTCCAGCACCTGATTCTCCATGTCTCTGACAGACAGTGTCTTGGTTAATTCCAGCAGTCTGTCGGCCAGGGTGCTTTTACCATGGTCTATGTGGGCAATTATGCAAAAGTTTCTAATATGTTTCATTTCGTCGGCAAAGATAACAAAAAATGAATTTATTTTCTTATATTCGCGAGAGATACAATTGTTTAAACTAGTAGCCATGAGATGTAAAAATTGCGGTTGGGAAAACCCGGAAGGCAGCCTTCGCTGCTCAAAGTGCAATGCTCCGCTTGTCGGTTCAATGGTAGAACGTGGTGTTAGTCCGGAAGATAACAAGCCTCTTTCCGGTACGGTTAGGGAAGATGTAGAGGTTGAGGCTGTGGTGTCAGAAAAAAACTGTCCTCGTTGCGGATATCCCATCCGTCCGGATTCGGATCTGTGTCCGTCCTGCGGCTGCCCGCTTGGCGCAGCCCCTGTCCGGCAGCCTGTCGAGCAGCCTGTCAGCGCAGGCCCTGTAGGCGGAACCGTCAACAGTTGGATGAACCCGGAAAAGGGCGTATTCTGCACCCTCAAACCCATCGCTTGGGTTAATGAAAAGATTGATTATCAGCCTGTTTCTTATTCCGGAGACAAGATTATTCTAAAGCGCTCCAACACTGATGCAAACAACAATTCCATCAGTTCCAAGGCTCAGGCCCAGCTTACCAACGACGGCAAAGACTGGTACATAGAGAATAAGAGCGACCAGGAGACCACCTTCATCAAGGTAAGCCGCAAAACCAAACTTGAACCGGGAGACATAATTGTTCTGGGCAACAGGCTCTTTGAATTCCAGGGGTAAAGAATAATGTCATGGAAGAGTACATCGCCAGCGAGAATTGCAGCTTTTCACGGGGCGACGGCATTGATGGTCGTTACTTTGTGGAAAAGCTTCTTGGAGAGGGTACCTTCGGCCGAGTGTATAAGGTAAGCTCTCCCGATGGGGGCAGTTATGCCCTTAAGCTGCTGAAGCTTTGGGAGGTCTTGCAGTCAGAGCGTCCTGCGCTAATAAGGCGCTTCGATATGGAATATGCCACCGGCCGCATTCCAAGTAATTATCTTGTACATTCTTACGGCCTTGGCAGCGTAAAGGGAAATCCTTATATAGTCATGGAGTTCTGCCCGGGCGGAGACCTTGCCTCTGCGCTCAGCGCAAAGCGCATCAGCCTGCATGCCGCAGGCGCACAGATTCTCTTCGGCCTAAGGGACCTTCACCGCTGCGGCAAGGTGCACCGTGACCTTAAACCTGAAAACGTGCTGCTTCGGCAGGACGGCTCGGCGGTGCTTACGGACTTCGGCATATCCGGGGACCGCAATAACCGCATGACGGAAAAGGGTATCAACGGGGTTCCAAAGCAGATGTTCGGAACCTTCGGCTACATGCCCCCGGAACAGGTAAACCCGCGTCGCGGCAATGCGACGGTGCTGCCCACAACGGATATTTTTTCTTACGGGGTGATGATGTTCCAGCTGATTACAGCTTCCCTTCCTTTTGGCCGCTTGCAGTCAGAGTCAGACCTGCCGGCATACATAGAAAGGGGCAAAAGAGGTAGCTGGGACCGTGAACTTCTCCGTGCCATCCCGGGCGGCCGGGACTGGGAACAGCTTATAGATGGCTGCCTTGTGCCGGACTTCAAGGACAGGCTCCAGAGTGCGGACGATGCCCTTAGTCTGCTGCCTTCCGGAAAGGACGGCAGCCTTGAGTACAAGGCGGTATCGTCAGAAATTTCAAGGCACGGGACCAAGATTGTGAATGGCCTTCTGCTGCGGGTTATGCAGGGCGAAGAGCCCGGCAGGCTATATTATCTGGACCAGCTTGCCACGGCTGCCGGAAGGCTGATGCTGACCATGGGCCGGCAGGTGCCGGGGTCAGAGAATTCCATTCCAATCAAGGAACAGGATACCTGTTATGTGTCCAGATACCACTGCACCCTGGAAAAGAATCCTTCCAACGGCGGATGGATAATCAGGGACGGCCAGTGGCGCAGCGACACGGGCGGCGCAAAACCCACCTTCGGCTGGAAACGGTCCACCAACGGGACATATATTAATTCGACGGAAGTAGATGCCACGGGGCTTTATATCAAGCCCGGGGACATCATAACCATAGGAGATGTAAAACTTAGAGCGGAGGCGTACTGATGGCTAAAAAAGACATTAATATCTTCGGCACGTCGTTCCTGGACTTGTTGTCCGGTGCCTTGGCATCGGTCATAATCCTGTTTGTCATCGTACCTAAAAAGACCAGTTCGGACGTAGAAATAATTGAAAAGTTCAAGGAACTGGAGGTAGTTGCAACAGAGGTTCAGGACTTGACAGCAAAACTAAAGGAGTCCGTTCCAAAGGATGTCTTCAAGGAGATATCCAAGGAAATGGACGAACTGCGCAGGAAGATCAGCGACCTGCGGGACAAGATTCGTTCGTTGGAAGAGGATATCAAGAAGACAACGGAAGAAAACAAGACTCTGAAGCAGAAGGTAGAGGAACAGACGCAGGAGATAGAAAAGCTTAAAGAGCAGCTGCGGGATGCTCAGATCCGGGCTAAACAGGCCGAGCGCTCCAACAGCACGGCCAATACGGTAGAGAAAACGCTTGGCGTCTTTGCCAAGTTCGGCATACTCTTGCGCTGGGAGCAGACAGACACGGATGTGGATATGGGTGTGCAGCGGTTCGGAGAAAGTCCGGAGCAGTGCTGGCGTATGCATGCATCCAAGATTTGGGGTATCCTGGGAGAGGATGTGCGTGAGCGTGTAGATGAAGACACAGAGCGCTTCGAGCTGTTCTATGTGCCGGAGATTTATCCGGACGAATACACGGCATGGTGCAATATTTACTCCAAGTCTACAGGCCGCCAGGCAAGCGTTACGGCAACCCTTATCTTCCATCCCGGCCATCCGGACGAGCAAAGATACGAGGTTGGGCCATTCACAATCAAGGCTGATGAACCGAACAAGAGTTTTGTAACCTTCCGTCTTACAAAGAACGGATTTACGGTTCTGCAGCACAGGGAGCCCATCTGGGGTACAGGAAAAGTTGTTAAATAGAAAAATACAATACCATGAACAATAGAATTATAAGATTGTTAGTCAGCTTTTTAGCTGCAGTTGCACTGATGGTTGTACTGTGCGTCCTTACTCCGGAGCAGGATCCTCCGCGCATACTTGTCCTGCTTGGCGGTGTGCTGCCCGGTGGCCTTATCCAGGGCTTCACCTACTTCCTGTTTTTCTTTGGAATGTCAGAGGTCTTCCATACCAGCAAGCGTCTGACTTACGAGGCCGATGCCTTCACGGCCAAGCTTCTGCCTGAAGAAGAAAACTGGATCCTTAGCGAAGAAGATGTAAACCAGCTGAAGCTGAACATGCAGAAGATGGAGCGTAGCCAGAAGTTCCTGCTTACAGACCTTATCAAGAAAGCCTGCACCAAGTACCGTCTTGGCAAGTCTTCATCAGAGGTTCTTGGCTTGGTAGATTCACAGATAAATATCTACAAGTCCAAAATTGACGGGGAACAATCCTTCATGCGCTACACGGCATGGGCCATTCCCTCTGTCGGCTTCATCGGCACCGTGCTTGGTATTGCCGGCGCACTTGGATACGCAGACCAGGCCGGCAGCACAGAAGGCCTGAAACTGGTCACCGATATGCTTGGAGTGGCCTTCGATACCACCCTGGTGGCTTTGTTCCTGAGCATCATCCTTGTGTTCAGCATGCATTTCCTGGAGAAGAAGGAAGAAGACCTTTTCTCTGACATGAGTTCTTATATGAACGAGAACCTTATCAACAGGTTTTACAAATAATTGCGGATATGGCAACGTATAAACAAACATTGTCAGGTTCCATAGGAGCCGGCATGAAATCCCTGATTGGCGGCAGCGGACGCCGGTATTATGTGTTGGAGCACAAAGTGGCGTCGGCATACCATAAGGCAGGTGAGTCGCAAAGGATAATAGTGGACCAGATTGAATTGGGCCGTGACCCCAAATGCCAGGTCCGCTTCGACGAATCATTCAAAACAGTGAGCCGTCGCCATGCGGCTATCGTGAAAGAAGGGGATGGATGGAAGCTTGTCCAGATATCCCAGACCAACTCTACCTTGCTGAACGGCAAGAGGGTAGAGCGCGAATGGTTCCTTCAGAACGGCGACGAGATACAGCTATCCACCAACGGCCCTAAACTGGGCTTCCTGGTTCCGCAGGGAGAAAAGGGACTGGTGCGTAGCATAGGCCTTACGGCCAGGATGAACCTGTTCCGCAAACAGGCCCTCAGGCCATACAAGACTTCCATCACCGTACTGGCATGCATCTTTATAGCTGCAATCGGCCTTGGAATATGGGCCCTGATGGGTCAGAACAAGGTTATCGCCCTGCAGGATAAGGCACTTGCAGAGTATAAAGAGCTGGTTGCAAAAGAGCAGGCAGTAAAGGATTCTCTGCTTAACAACCTTAAAATCACCAACGAGAGCCTGGCAGCAGATAATTATCGCATTAAGCAAAGGCTGCGTGAAGTTGAGTCACGCCGCGTTGCTGCTCCAACAGTAAAAGCTTCTGTAGATAATGCGGCCATAGATGTCTGTCTGCCAGATGTTTACTACGTTGTGACTGACTATTTCGATGTTGTAATGCCGGACGGTGAAACAGGAAAACTCATCCCTGAAGAAACTGGCATAGGCTGGTCTGGTTCCGGCTTCCTTCTGGATAACGGCAAGTTCGTGACTGCAAGGCACGTTGTAGAGGGTTGGAACTTCTGGCAGGACGTTAACGACAACATGGCCAGCCTGAACAAGATTGCAAACAACGGCGGCAAGGTTACCGTTCACCTGGTGGCATACTCTTCTACCGGAAAGCAGATAGAGTTCTCCAGCGACCAATTCACCATCGACAGGTCAAACGACCAATTCGGCACCGTTGAGGACGGTTCCAAGATGTCCCGTGCCAGTATTGACGATACCGACTATGCTTTCATCGAAGTTGATTCCACCGATGGCGGTCTTGCCTTTGACGGCGAAAAGAGCCGCAATCTGGCCCGCGGAGAGGCCCTTACCGTACTTGGCTTCCCTCTGGGACTTGGTGTAGGTGCCGCCGGCGTGGATCCTGTTTATGGCAATGCAATTGTGGCTTCCAGGGGCCTGCAGAACGGAGTTATCCTTACCACCGATACCAACTACGAGCAGGGTAATTCCGGCGGTCCGGTATTCTATACCGATGCTTCCGGCAGGCTGGTGGTAGTGGGTATTGTATCCGCCGGCGCAGGCCGTAACGTAGGCTTCGTAGTTCCTATCTCTAAAATCAGGTAAACCAGGCCCATGAAAAAGATAGTATTTCGTATGCATGCGTATTCCGATGCGGCCGGAAAGTTCAATCCGGACGCGGTGCGCAGCGGCAACGAAGATAATTTTTACGTAGATGACAATCTTAACGACGATCTTGTAAGCCACTGCGAACCGGACGTCTCCAAAGAGCTGAGCGAATACGGCCTGATTATGGCCGTAGCGGACGGTATGGGAGGCATGAATGCCGGCGAGGTTGCGTCGGAGATTGCCGTTGAAACCATCCAGGAGTTTTTCTCTCCCGGAAAGATAAATCCGGAAAACAGCGCCACCCACGAGTCCAGGAAGGCGTATCTTGAATCCTTGATAGTGGAGGCTGACAAACGCGTGAAGAAAGATGCTGCGGGCAATCCCGAACACGAAGGCATGGGCAGCACCATCATCCTTGCGTGGCTGGTTGGGAACGAACTTACCGTCAGCTGGTGCGGCGACAGCCGTGCCTACAGGTACAACCCTGCAAGCGGCATTCAGCTGCTGTCAGAGGACCATTCCTATGTCCAGGAGCTGGTGCAGAAGGGCGTCCTGACGTACGACCAGACCTTTGAGCATCCACAGGGTAATATCGTTACCCGCAGCCTGGGCGATGATACCAAGAAAATCAAGCCGGAAACCCGTTATTTCAATGTTTACGACGGCGATATTATCCTGCTTTGCAGCGACGGCCTTAGCGGTGTCCTTCGCGACAGGAAGACCCCTGACGGCGAAGGCGGCTACTTCCCCGGCAATAATCTTGAAGACATCATAGCCTCTAACAAAGAGTCCCTGGTAGGCTGCCGCGAGGCCCTTTGGCGCGCCGCAGAAGATGCGCAGTGGTACGACAACGTCACCGCCATCCTGTGCGAAATCCAGTCCGGCGCCGGTCCTGCTCCCGTCACGGCGGAGGCTCCGGTAAAACCGGAACCCGCAACCCCCAAATCCGGTTTTAAGTGGATACTGCTGGCCCTGGCCGTCATAGTCCTTCTTGGCGCCGGAGTCTTCTTCCTGCTGAATAAGGGCGATAAGGCTCCTGAACCGCAGACAACGGAACAATTCGATAATCCTCCAATAAACAATAATAATGACACAGCTGGCACCCAAAGTACAGATTAAGGACGGAGATCACTCCTACACCTTAGAGGAATACATAGGCAGTGGCAGTTACGGAGAAGTCTGGAAGGCCACGGACGACGCTACGTCCCAGGAAGTCGCCATCAAGTTTTACATAATGCTTGATGAAAGCGGCCGAGAGGAGTTCATGTCAGAATACCAGATAGCATACGGCTTGCATCATAAAAACCTGATTACCGCATCGTACTTGGGTACCTGGGAGAACCGTCCCTTCCTGGTCATGCGTTATTGCCCCAAAGGTTCTGCTGCCCGCCTGGTGGGTAAGATGGAACCTACGGCAGAGAACGAGAACACCTTGTGGCGTTTCATCCGCGATGTAGCCGCCGGCCTGGCCTGCCTGCACGGGCAGGAACCGGACCCCATCGTCCATCAGGACATCAAGCCGGACAATATTCTTATAGACCCGGACGACAATTTCGTAATCACGGACTTTGGCATAAGCAAGAAGATACGTTCCACCATGCGAAGCCAGTCCAACCGCTCTGCCAAGGCGGGAGCAGTGGCTTACATGGGCCCGGAAAGGTTCTCTTCACACCCTGCACCCATTATGGCCAGCGACATCTGGTCCCTTGGCGCAAGCATTTATGAAATTGCGATGGGCGAGCTGCCGTTCTATGGCCAGGGTGGCAATATGCTTCGCAACGGAGCCGATATGCCTGAGGTTGACCCGCGTTGGTCAGAGGACCTTAAGAACGTCATCTACCTATGTCTGGCTAAAGAGCCCTGGGACCGTATCAAGGCCTACGAGCTTGAAGAGTTCGCACAGAACATACTGGCCAGCCGCCTTGCCGGCGGGGCTGACTTCGACCCCCGCAAGACCCAGCGCAAGGTTACGCCCCCGGTGTTCAACGAGGCTCCGGCTGAGGCTCCTGAATTTAATCCGGCTCCTGCAAAAAAGAGCCGCAAGGGCCTCTTTATAGGTATTGCCGCAGCTGTTGTTGCAGTCGGATGCTTTGCGGCCTGGTTCTTCTATACTGCAGACAGGAGCCAGACCCGTTAAAAGATAGAAGCTAACAACAATTTTGTAGCGGAGTGCCGGACGGATATCGAGAATGGCGATGCCCGTAATTACAAGGACCTGCTGGAGGCTAAGGAGCTGATAGATACCGTTTTGTCCTATGACTTCAGGTACTCTAAGTACTATCCGGACGTATTTCGCGAATACTATAATCTTATCGATGATTTGGATTATAAACTGGACGAGGCTTGCAGCTCCTGGGCAAAGGCCGCTAATTCCCAGAAGTCGATAGGTAATTTTGGCAATGCAGCAGATTATTCCAGACTCGCCGTACTTTTGCAGCCGGAGTATCCGGACAGCACTTTGTCTGCCAATCTTTTATCCTTGTGTGAAAGTCTTGCCTATATGAAGATCGGCGATGTAGATATTAGCTATCTAGACGAGGATGGCAGCGTTTTGGACAGTGAAAGCGACGCACTATCTGCCAAGAAAGTAAACGAGATCAGCTTTTTCCTTAAGTATAACGGCATCCTGGACGTGGATGCCAAAGCCACGTTAACAGTGAAGTTTTATGGCGGATGGAAGGGCGCCCTTTCAAATGAAGTTCCTTTGAGTGTGCTGCCCTATTCGGCTAACATCCAGTATCCGCATAATGTCTACCTGACATCCTGGAACTATGAAAAGGGAAGCCATTACAGTCCCGGCAATTTCAGAGTGGAGGTATGTATGGGGGATAATATTCTTTTTGAAAAATCGTTCACCTTAAAGTAACCAGACCATGTTCAGATACAGGTTTTTGCTCATACTGCTATTTGTTTTCTCCGGGTCCTTTATCAACTTAAAGGGCCAGGACTGCGACTGCTACGCTACCACTCGCGCGCAGGGCGTCAAGCTTATGCAGCAGAAGAAGTACGCCAAGGCGATTGCAGTTTTCAACGCTGCGGAAGACTGTCCGGACAAACCGGCAGGCAACGACCTTGCCCAGAAGCGCGCAGAATGTGAAAAGGCCATAAAAGCAGCAGAGGACACAAAGCGCCAGGCAGCAGAGGACACAAAGCGCCAGGCAGAAGAAGATGAGTACTTGCGCCGCAAGGTTGAGGAGATCCAGCAGCGGGAAGATGAGTACTGGCGCCGCAGGGTTGAGGAGATCCAGCAGCGGAAGAAAGAAGAATCGGCTGACAAAGGCTATATGGACATCGAATATGTTCACTTCGGCAATGAAAGCAAAAACAGGGATGTCCTTACATGGTATGGAGGTACGCTTTACGACGAAGAAATGAGATATCTGGTTCCTAAAATCGGCTATACAGGCATGGCAAATGAGTCAAAGGCCGTTACCCTTCATTGGAAAATCTTCAGGCCGGACGGAACCATGTTCAGGAACGATCAGTCTCCGGCAGGTTATACTTCAAGCTACACTTATACTATTTTGCCTGGAAGCGGTAATACAGTGACCCTTTTGGGCTGGGGATCTGAAACCGGAGGCCTGTATAAACCCGGACTCTATAGGTTCGAACTTTATTGCAACGGCCACCTGCTTAGGACCGAATATGCGGACATCAAGGCAAAGAATACTACAACAACAAATTCGACTTCTAAGACGGCGACAATAAAAGAAGTAACCGTCGACCACAATGTTTACCAGGACGGCAACAAGGGAATGAAGATTCACGTGAAGTTCGATATCCAGAACTGTAAGGACGATGCTTGCCGCGCGATTGCGTACTTCTATTATGCCAACGGAACCGCCATCAAGGACACCAACGGCCTGTATAAAGATGCCAGTGGCAATGTTTCGGCCGGGGTTGACTTCAAACCAGGGTACGACGACACCGTTTACAGCGACCTTATCATCTTTATGCCTTATTCAGAGATACATTCAACCACAAGGACGGGCACGGTGGAAATGTACTTCGACACAAATCTGTACGACTTTACGTCCAAAGAGTTTATCGGGAACAATTATATAGTCACATTCAATATGACATATTAAAAAAGATCGGCTTATGGCCGATCTTTTTGATCTCTGGTACCTCTTTCCTCGAACATAAGTCTGTCCTTATCCTTGTTCTTGTTTTTGCCAAGACGGTGGATCTGCTCCCTGCGGAATTTCTCTTCTGAAAGGAAGAGCTTTGCAACCTTCTTTGCGGGAAGAACCTTAAGGAAGTCTTCAAGATACTTGCCCTCAAGTTCCTGGAAAGTCTTGTTGGCGTCAAGATAAAGCTTGGTAAGAGTCTTTATAGAGGCGTCGTCAGCGTCTGTTTTCAGAGCGTTTGACAGATTTTTGAATGCTTTGATAGAAGCAGTAAGGGCGTCTTTCTGCTCTCCGGCCATCTTGTTGTAAACGGGCCAGAATTTTTCTGCTTCTGCAGGGGTAAGTTCCAGTTCAGCGGTAATGAAAGCTATTTTTTCAGCTTTGATTTTATCCGGGTTGCCATGAAAAGCGCCGGCGTTCCATGAAAGGCAGAGGGCAGCGACGGCTGCCATTGCCATGCTAATCATTCGTTTCATTTGCATCAATGTTTTCAATGTTTACACCTGAGTCAATTAAATAATTGATGATATCGTCCTCTGAGAACTCCGCTTCCTGCTGCTCGAACTCGGTCTCGTCATACATGTATGGCGACGTGGTGCGCACCAACCCAGCCAGCTCGTACTGGCTATCCAAGTCCTGAACACCTATGGCAGGGGTGCCGGCCGTGCTCCGAAGGATGGCTGTTCCAACGGTAACAATCGCTAAGAAAGCGGCTGCCATAGCCAGATGAGGCCTTACACGCTGCCATGTAGAGGGCATCTCCTGCTGGCAGGGGATGCTGTGCAGACGTGCCTTCAAATCATTGAAGTAGCCTTCCGGGGTAATATGAGAATTTTGTTTCATCGCTTTCTTAGACAGCTTTAAATGTCGAAGGTTTAAAAAGTACTTCCGTTATTTACAATTCCAGCAAATCTTTAAGCCTTTCGGCGGCAAAATGGTAGGATGCTTTCAGGGCGCCGACGGACGTTCCGGTAATCTCTGATATCTGCTCGTACGACAGGACGTCATAGTACCGAAGGCAAAAAACTGTCCTTTGTTTTGAGGGTAGGCGGGCGATGGCCTTGGATAGCTTGCGCTCTGCCTCGTCACCATCGAACCAAGGGTCGGAATCGATGAGCTTGTCGGCCTCGGCGGCATAGGTGCTAAGCGACAGGGCGCTGCGGATCCTGGTCTTCGCTACATGGTTGAGGGCGGCATTGGTGGCTATCCTCCATATCCATGTGAAGAGCTGGCTGTCGCCACGAAACCCCGGCAAGGCATTCCATATCTTAATATAAATGTCTTGCACAAGGTCGTCGGTATCTTCGTGGGAAAGGGTAAAGCGGCGAACATGCCAATACAGACGCTCGCTGTAGGTATCTACAATAGCGTCAAAGGCGCGACGCAGGTCGCCATCCTTGATAAGTGTCTGTATTTCCCGTTCTGTCAATTATTTACGTGCGATGGCCGCTTTTGCAGCACTAACAATGTGCGCAGCGTCAAGGCCGTATGCAGCCATTAGTTCTGCGGGAGTTCCGGTCTGGCCGAAGCGGTCTCCGCCGTTAATGAACTCAAGGGGCTTGGGTGCTTTGCGTGCAAGTACTCCTGCAACCAGCTCTCCAAGGCCGCCTGCGCTGTTGTGCTCTTCTGCCACTACTGCTGCACCAGTCTTCAAAACAGATGCCAAAAGGGCTTCCTCGTCCAGAGGCTTAATTGTGGCAACGTCCAGAATCTCTGCGCTAATGCCTTCTTTTTCAAGAGCTTCCGCAGCCTTGATTGCTTCCCATACCATGTGGCCGGTAGCGATGAGGGTAACATCCTTACCCTCGTTCATCACGTAGATCTTGCCAATTTGGAAGGGGGCGTCGGGCTCGGTGAAGTTAGGAACGCCGGGACGGCCGAAGCGAAGGTAAACGGGGCCGTTATATTCTGCGGCTGCAATTGTTGCTGCCTTTGTCTGGTTATAGTCACAGGGGTTGATGACAACCATGTCCGGAAGGGCGCGCATAAGGGCGATGTCCTCCATGGTCTGGTGGGTTGCGCCATCTTCTCCAAGGGTGATTCCTGCGTGTGAGGAAGCCAGCTTGACGTTGGTCTTACCGTAAGCCACTTCCTGGCGGATCTGGTCATATACGCGGCCGGTTATGAATTCTGCAAATGAGCCGGCGAAAGGCACTTTACCGGTAATGGCAAGGCCGGCTGCTACGCCAACCATGTTGGCTTCTGCAATGCCGCACTGGATGAAACGCTCCGGGAAGGCCTCTGCGAATGCATCCATCTTAAGGGACCCTTTGAGGTCTGCAGTAAGGGCAACTACGTTAGGGTTGCGTTTTCCGGCTTCAAGAAGGCCTGCGCCAAAGCCGCTGCGGGTATCTTTTTTACCTGAATCTGTATACTGTTTCATAATTAAAAGTCTCCAAGGGTTTCTTCTATCTGTTTCATTGCCTCTGTGCACTGTTCTGCTGAAGGAGCCTTGCCGTGCCACTTGCATGTGCCGGCCATAAAGTCTACGCCGTGGCCCATGTCAGTCTTGAAGAGTATCATGACGGGCTTGCCCTTAAGGGCCTTGGCCTTTGCAAAGGCGTCAAGAATAGCCTGCATGTCGTGGCCGTCCGCTACGATGGTGTTCCAGCCGAAGGCTTCCCAAATTGCCGGAAGGTTTCCGTTGCCTGCAACGGATTCGGTGGTTCCGTCAATCTGCTGGCCGTTCCAGTCGGTCATGGCGATAAGGTTGTCCAGGCCATGGTGAACTGCGAACATTGCAGCCTCCCAAATCTGGCCTTCCTCACTTTCACCGTCGCCGCACATTACATATACATAATTGTTCTCTTTATCAAGCTTTTTGCCAAGGGCGATGCCTGCTGCGGCAGAGAGGCCCTGGCCAAGTGAGCCGGATGCTTGGGTTACGCCCCTGAGGCCTTTGCGGACTGAAGGGTGACCCTGAAGAGAGGTGCCAAAGCGGCGGAAAGTAGCAAGGTCTGCTACGGGGAAGTATCCGGTGCGGGCAAGAAGAGAATAGTAAACGGGGGTAAGGTGACCAGCAGAGAGGATGAATACATCCTGGCCTTTGCCGTCGCGGGTCCAGGTTGCCGGATCATGCTGCATTACATTGAAGTACAGGGCAGTAAGGAAGTCTGCGCTGCTCATGGAGCCGCCGGGGTGTCCTGAGTTGGCTTGTGAAACCATCCTGACGATGTCTCTGCGTACCTGAGAGGCCGTCTTTTCAAGTTCTTTGATATTTTTCATTGTATATGTGGATGAAATTTTATATATTTGTGCAAGTGCGCAAGTAGTAGTCACAAAGTTAATAATCTGAAACGTAAATACCTAATTTTTCATATCCTTAAATCCGCAGACTCTGTTGTATGGTTGGTCTGACGGCCTTAGAAAAGTAA
>R24__coassemble_857_pt1 | contig 18524 bp, 21 predicted proteins | sample R24__metabat2_low_PE_050 | metagenome-assembled genome bin R24 | reverse complement strand
GGCAGCGTAAGGGTGGTTGCAGACTCTCAGGGCAATGTTCTTCAGCGGAACGTCTTCCATCCATACGGAGAAGACTACGCCGCTGTGTATGCGCAGGGAGGAAATATCTTGGATGGATTAAACATCGGCTCAAATGCGCAGCCTGGTGGTGAAGGAACTCCTGAAGGTGAAGGAGAGCCGGCAATAGATGATCCGGAGCCTGGAACGCCCGTGGGTGGCGGTGGCCCGGATGAGCCTATTGAGGACGATGGAGAAGAGGCTACGGCCGATGAAGCCCCGTTGGCCTGGCCTCAGTATTACCGTAGCTTCAATCCCTACCGCTTCAGCGCCAAGGAGCAGATGACCGTTTACGGCGGCAGCCTGGTGGGCAGCAACTTTGAACCAAACGCCGGTCTCTACGACTTTGGTGCCCGATGGTACGCACCCTACTCTGCCCGCTGGTCCACGCCCGACCCCCTCTCAGAAAAGTACTACGCTATCAGCCCCTACGCCTACTGCGCCGGTAATCCAGTGAATCTCGTGGATCCGGAAGGAAAAAAATACACCATGTCTATAGAAGATAATCAAATTACTATCAAAGCAGTATATTATACCTTAAAAGATGATGCTGAGTATATAAAGAAGGCGACGGAATATTTTAACAATCTTAGTGGGAAGTATTATTTTACTGATGGTGATGGCAAACAATACAAAGTAGTTTTTGGATTATCTGTGGAAATTGTGGAAGATGAGAATAATATAAAAAACTCTGGATTAAATATGGCAATTGGAAGGAATCCTGATTCTGGAAATACCTTTCAAATATTACCTGATGAATCATTTAATGAATCAACAAATGGAAAAACCATAGGAGGAAGAGATATTGCTGTTCGGAATTCAAGAAAGGATTCATCAACTGTTCTTCATGAAGTAGGACATACCTTGGGTTGGAATCACACTGTCGATGGATTAATGAAATCAACGGCGGATAGAAGCAATGATAGTATTTATTTAAGTTCAATTTCAGAAATGATCATCAATGCGGCAAAAGGAATTGTGCCTAGTTCTACGAATAACAACTCGGGAGGTAGTGTGGGTGCCGGAAAAGTAATTATGGGTAATTCTCTTATAACAAATAGTTTCTTACAGGGATGTGTAAAAAAATAATAGTATCAATTTTGTATTATATTTTTATTTTAGTATTAGTCTCATGTTCCAGCCCACGGAGTCTATGGCTTAAAAAATATAACCAACAATTATCCAGAGATAATCTCTGGCATAATAGCTATAGCGTTATAAATAAGCCTTTAAACGGGATGGTGTATCTTATTGATACAGTGAGCATAGATAATCCTAAACTTATAAGGGATGAGTCAAATTATTATTTGATTAATGGGAATGCCTCAGAGTATATCGATAAAAATGGTTGCAATAGTAAAATAAAGATTATTTACAACGAATTATTATGGCGAAATCTTGATGATATCAGCCAATTTTCCCGATTCAAAGAAAGCTTATATATGCCGAGTTTTGTTAAAATACTCCCGGATAGTGTTTTTTGCGGTGGCCGTATAAAATCATATTCTTTTGAAGAGATTCCGGTATTTGTTATTGGATTAATTAATGTGGCATTTTTTAATCAGAATAATTCTCAGATTGATTGTTATGATACCCCACCTAAAGAGATTGAATACTCTCCTGTTATATTCAGCGAAGACGCTTTGAATAGATATGTAAAAATTGCATTTCCTCTGTTTAAAAAAAATAGCTCAAACGAATAAAACAGTCGACATCTTATATTTACGGCCTGAACGGTAGCAGTTATACGTATGATTCCATGGGTAACCTCTTGCAGATGAGCATCACCAGCGGTCAGGACACTGACTCCCGCCAGTTCACCCTGGCGGCGAACAGTCATTACAGCAAGCTTCCGGACATTCCGGACTTGGGGCTGAAGCACAAGTACGGGCTGCCGTCCATCCAGGAGTCCAGCAGCAGCATTTCTGCGCCGGAAGATAAGGTTGCGCGGTAAGGGCAGTGGTAGTGGCCGCAGATGACGAAGTCTGCCTTTTCTTTGGCCGCGATGCCGTCGGCCCAACCGTAGAGCGGTTCCGACTCCCCTTTAAAGACATATTTGGCACGTTTGGCCAAACGGCTGCGCCTTGACCAGGTATTGCCAAGGCCAAAGGCGATGCGCGGGTGCAGCAGGCTAAAGAGAACCTGGAAGAATCGGCCATGGAATATGGCCCTCATGAACTTGTAGCCATACATTCCGCGTCCCAGGCCGTCGCCGTGCGACAAGACAAAACGCTTACCATCAATCTCTGTAACAAGCCAACGGTCGCGAACGACCTTCATCCCCAAACTCTCGAAATAATGATAAACCCAGATATCATGGTTGCCGGGGAAGAAGTAAACATCGACCCCAGACTCTATAAGATCAGTGATGGCCGCAAAGACCTTAACATAGCCTTTGGGCACAACGTGCTTGTACTCGTACCAAAAGTCCCAAATGTCCCCCAAAAGATACAGGGCCTTGGTGCGGGTGGCAGGAATGGACCTTAGAAAGGCCACAAAACGGGCCTCGCGCGCAGCAGGATCCGCAACGTTCAGCCCAAGGTGAACATCGGATGCAAAAAACGTGAGGTCGCGCTCTGCCATAAAACTAAGTCAGCACCAAAATTAGAACAGCCACTGCAAGGCAGTAGATTGAGAACCAGCCCAGACGGGCCTTACGCACAAGGGCAACCATGGCCTTGCATGCAAACAGACCTGCCAGGAAGGCGAAGATAAAGCCCAGCACAAGGCACAGGGGGCCGACTCCGCCGCCGAATGAAGCCTTGCCGGTAGCAACTTTCAGAAGGTCAAGGCACTGCTCCCCTACTATCGGAATAAGAACCATAAGGAAGGAGAACTGGGCCATTACGTCACGGCGTACGCCGGAAATAAGACCTGTTGCGATGGTGGTTCCGCTGCGGGAGACGCCGGGAGCAACAGCCAACGCCTGTCCAATGCCCACAAGCAGGGCCTGCCACCAGGTGATGCCGTTACGCGCACGCTCGCCCGCACGGGCCTTTATTACTTTAAAGGCAACGTCGCTGAACCAAAGGAGCACGGCAGTAAAAATAAGGCCGTAGGCAACATTGGTAAGGTTCTCTCCGAACAAAGCCTCAACTTTATCCTTGAAGACAAAACCCACTATAGCCACGGGTATCATGGAAACCAGCAGCTTTACAAGGTAGTCCGTTTCTTCGTTATACTTGAACTTGAGAAGGCCCAGCAGAAGTTTGCGTATGGCGGCCCAGAACACAATCAAAGTACTTAGCACCGTTGCAAAATGCACGGTAACCGTAAAGTCCAGGAAGCCCTCTGCGTCTGCTCCTACAATCTCTTTGAAGATCATAAGATGGCCGCTGCTGCTGACGGGCAGGAACTCTGTCAGACCCTGCACCAGGCCCAAAATTATTGACTGCCACCACTCCATGCTACTTCTCCTTCTTCTTTAACGAACCCATAATTGCAATGATTTCTATGGCAATCCCGCAAAGGATGACCAGCGGAGCGGCCACCAGACGGCGGAAGTCAAACATGTCCTCGTTAAAAACGGCAGGATCTGAGCTGCCGCCACCGGCCATGAGGAAATAACCGGCAATCATTACAAGCAGCCCCACAACCAGAAGTTTGAGGCCCTTGGGGGTTATAGCGAATTTATTATCCATATTCTAATAGTAAAGTTCAGATTTGTCCAGCGACACAAGCTTGCCGACCAGGAAGTAGGTGCTTGCCACGCAAATCACAAGACCGGCCGCAATGACTATGCCAATCACAACCAGCAGCATGCCGGGAGTAAAGAGTTCGAACAGCTGCGGAAGCTCGTTTTTGAGCAGGAACAGAAGGCCCACAAGCATCAGGATTGCAATTAGCGAGGCGAACAGTCCAAGGAAGGCGGACTTGATCAGGAACGGCTTGCGGATGAAGCCCTTTGTCGCACCCACCAACTTCATGGTATGGACGGTAAAGCGCTTGTCGTACACATTCAGGCGGATGGTATTGCCAATCAGCACCGACGACACGAACAGCAGCAGTATGATTGCAATCAGCAGCACTGCCGATATGCGGCCAAGATTGGTGTTCAACGCATCGATGAGCGATTTTTGATAAACGACCTCTTCTACCAGCGGCGATGCTTCTATCGCCCCTGTCACTACGGACAGGCTGTCATTGGAGACATATTCCGGTTTAAGGGTAATGTCCAGGGATATCGGCACCGGCGAGGTTTCAAAAACAGAAAGGAAATCTTCTCCCAACATGGCCTTCATCTCCCGCTCTCCCCTTTCTTTTGAAATGAATTCCGACGTTGCCGTGAACTGCATCCCATCTACTTTTGGCTGATATTCAAGTGCCTGCTGCTCAGTTACTTCTGTCTTAAACATGACGGACAGTTTCATATTCTTCTTGAAGTAGTCCGACACATTTTTAGAGTTAATCAAAAGCAGGGCGGCCACGCCTACCAACAGCAGCACAAGGCTGATGCTGACAAGCGAAGAAAGGTATGCGCTGGCAAGGCGGCGCCTCATTATTTTGTTTTCTTTACGGGCCATCTCGTACCAATTATCGTCCAAAGGTAGCAAATTTTCAAAAATAATCCGTATCTTTGCTTTGATAAATTAATTACTATGGCTGATTCTGCAAAAAAAGTCCTTTTCGTGAACTCAGAGATCTTCCCCTATCTGCCTGAGTCCCGGATGGCGTTGATTGGACGGTACCTGCCACAAGGCGTTCAGGAACGGAAAAAAGAGATCCGCTCCTTCATGCCAAGGTGGGGCTGCATCAACGAGCGCAAAAACCAGCTCCATGAGGTCATCCGCCTGTCCGGAATGAACATCATCGTAGGTGATGTGGATCGCCCTATCGTCATTAAGGTGGCAAGCATTTCGGCTGCACGCATGCAGGTTTATTTCATAGACAACGAAGATTTCTTCAAACGCAAACAGCTCTCATACGACGAGTCCGGAACTTTTTTCGATGACAACGCAGAAAGGGCTATATTCTTTGCCAGAAGCGTACTTGAAACCGTCAAGAAGCTTCGCTGGGCACCTGACATCATTCATTGCCACGGGTGGATATCCCACCTGCTTCCCGCATACCTTAAAAAGGCTTATGTGGACGACCCCATTTTCTCTGGCAGCAAGATAGTGCTTTCTTTGTACGACGAGATTTCAGAAGACAGCTTCCCCGCCAACTTTGCAAAAGAGGCGGAGTTCGGGAACCTCACAGAAAAGGATCTCCCTCTTCTTAAAACCTCCAATGGCATAGAACTTGCGAAAACAGCCGTTCAGTATGCAGACGGAGTTATCCTTGGGTCGGGTTCCATCGCCCCGGAAATTCTGGATTACTGCAAAGAAAAGGGCCTTCCTATGCTTGACTTTGACGCGTCCAAGCTTGAGAGCGGGGCTTATGTTGATGATTATAACAGTTTCTACGACCAATTGTAAGATGAAGCTTAAACTACTTGGCAGCTTTGCAGCAGCGATTGTTCTTGCTGCCTCTTGTATAAATGTAGATGAGAGACTGGCAGAGGATTTCATTCCGGACAACCAGAACTACTCATTCCATACTGCCGTTATAGATATTGACGACATGAGCATGGAGATGGCGGACAGCCTCTCCGGCTACAGCCTGTACAGAATTGCCTTCGGCGCTATCCGCGACGACGATGTTTTTGGGCTCACCCGCCGCACTACGGCCTTCTATCTTGTTCCGGCAATGGACACACTGGACTTCGGAAAAGCCGGCACCCAGACATTCAAATACATGCATCTGGCCGCCCCTTATGATACCGTATCCTGCCAGAACCCTGATCAGGCAAACATCCTTCAGAATGTAAATGTTTACGCCCTGACAGAGGTCATGGACCTTACCAAGGGCGCCCCGGACCTGATTTACGACAAGACAAAACGCATAACCAAGGGTATTCCTGTCTTCAACGGCAGCGACTCCTTGTCCTTCGACTTCAACGAGGAATATGCAAAACAGTACATGTCCATTTCCCGTGAAGAGTTGGACGACCTTGACACCTATCTTAAGCGCCTCCCCGGTATCGTGATTTCTACCGACGATCCTATTGGCGTAGGCGGCCGTATCAATATGTTCAAGCTGCCGCTTGACTATTCTTCCGGCACCATCAACGGTGCTTATGCAAGCCTTAGTTTCTCTGCAGAGTATGACGGAGAAGTAAAGGATACAAGCTTTGTCTTCTATCTTGGCCCTGTAGAAAAGTACGACCTGTCAAGCGCAACCGCAACCAATATTTCTACCTACCCTCAGCTGGCATACAACCTGGCAGACCATTCCACCAAAGAGATGGCCGGTCCGGTTACTGATTTCGCTTACTTTGAAGGCGGCCGTGGCCTGAAGCCAGTTGTAAAGGCTCAGTCCATTAAGGACAAGCTGACAGCAGAGATCGCCAAGAACGGCGGAAATATCGCCACTACGGTTATCAGCCAGGCATATCTGGACCTGCCGTTCGAATTCCCGGATGATTATAAAGAGATGCGCTACTTCCCTACCACGCTTAGCCCTACCACCAGGATTGTAGGAGATAATGGCACACAGACCTTTGTAGGAATTACGGATAACAGCATTTCAACAGAGGATCCCGGAACCATCAACCGTTCCCTTCTTAAATATTCTCCTTCTATCACCTATCATCTCCAGCAGATGCTTCGCCTTAAGGACGAATCTAAGATAGAGAATTACGATATCTGGTTCCTGGCAATGGCAGATGAAGAAATAACCAGCGCCACTACCACTTCAAGCGAGCTGTCAGATTACTATCGGCAGCTGGCATACCAGAGCTACTACAGCTCTATGTACGGCAGCGGTTATGGTAGCGGCTATGGCTACAACAGCTATTACAGCAACTATTACAATTACATGATGATGGCCTCTATGATGAACAGTTCCAATACTACTACAGAGACCCAGAGCGTTATGGATGCTGTTCGCTACTATCAGGGCAGGATTAACGGTCCGGCCGCAGAGCGCAAGCCTAAGCTTCATGTAATCTACGCCATCCCTGTAGAAGACTAACGCAAAACATGCAACAACAATAAAGGCGGCCTTGAAAGGTCGCCTTCATTATTTATAGCTAATTGAAATCTTATTATTTCTCAGCTACTTTTGCCTCTACATAGTTGATGGCATCTGCAACAGTGCTGATACCGGAAGCGTCCTCATCGGGGATCTTGATATCAAACACGCGCTCGAACTCCATAAGAAGCTCTACAGTGTCAAGAGAATCTGCACCTAGATCATTGGTGAAGTTTGCGCTTTCGGTAACCTCTGACTCCTCAACACCGAGTTTGTCAACGATGATGGCTTTTACCTGTTTTACAACATCTTCCTTTGCCATAATAAAAATAAGTTTAGTTTATGTTAATAATACACATTTTCAAATCCATACGGAATATTATTCCGGATTATCACTGCAAAGTAAATAAAAAAATCCGAGAAAAAAAAATTTCCTCGGATTTTAAATGTTTTATACGGTCTTTTTGACCTGTTTACGCCGGAATCTATCCATTTTTAACAGCATCCGGTGCTATGGGGTGCGGGGGCTTGGCTAAGCTTGAGCCAGATGCGAAGGCCATTGATAGAGTTAACCAGGTAGAAGCAGTACTTGACGAACATAACGATGGTGTAGTCGCCCTGCGGCTCGGTAACCATAATTATGCCCCACAAGCCGATGTTGGACACATTGACGATGTTCCAAAGCACCCACTGCTCCATATAAGCCAGGGACATCAGTATCTGGCCTACGATATTGAAGGTAAGAACGGCCGCATCAAAGAAAACCTTAGCCTTGTTGACCTCCATCCCCGGAGCGATGGTAGCAGCCTGAATCTTTAGCAGAATAACATACGCAACTGCAAGTACGGCCAGCGAGCCTGCGGCGATATAGCCGCGCTGCTTCCATGTAAGCCTGCGCGCCTGAACCTCTTTCTTGGCGCCCTTGGCGCCCCTTCTTCTCCACTGCCATATACCCACGAACTGCATCGGCAGCAGGTAGAATACATGCAGGCCAAAATCGCCCCAGGCACCGTTATCCGCCGTAACGACAGAACAGGCGGCAACGTCCAGAATTCCAAACAGGAAGGTCCAGATATAGCCGTTGGCAGACAGTATTGCCGACGTAAAGCCCATCAGCGTACCGAAGGACGCAATGAGCAAAAGCGGCAGCTTGGCATCTTCGCGGCCTGCTTTTATAATGGTAATGCAGACGATAACGGCTATCATAAGAACCATCAGCGTGGTTCCAAAAATCTTATTGAATTTCTTTTCGTTCATAATTGTAAGGATTCTAGTATACGTTTAGCAAGCGGGGCATTGCCAAGGAAAGATGCCAAATCTTCCTGAGATGTTGCAGCAATTCTGGCAACTGAGCCATAATGCATGAGCAGACGCTGTTCAAGACGCTCCCCTACGCCCTTTATCGAACGCAGGGCGGAATCTATCTGTGCCTTGCTGCGCAGGTTGCGATGGAATGTAATACCAAAGCGGTGTGCTTCATCGCGAATCTGCTGCAGCACCTTGAGCGCAAGCGAATCCCTGTCAATGAACAGCGGATAAGGGTCCCCTACCCTTATAACCTCTTCCAGACGCTTTGCAAGACCTATTACGGTAAGCTTGTCAGTAAGGCCCAGTTCCTGCAGGGCCTGGTAAGCAAAGTCCAGCTGGCCTTTGCCGCCGTCTATTACCACAAGCTGCGGCAGGTCTTCAGGAGCCTCTTCCAGCATCCTTGCATAGCGGCGGTTGACCACTTCTTTCATGGAAGCATAGTCGTTTGCGCCAATTACTGTCTTTATCTTAAAACGTCTGTAATCTTTTTTACTGGGTACACCGTCACGGAACACCACGCACGAAGCCACGGGATTCGTGCCCTGGATATTGGAATTGTCGAAGCACTCCATGTGCTGCGGCAGAACCTTCATTCCAAGCGCCTTCCTTAGGTCTTCCATTATTTTGGTGCGATACTCCCCGGGGTCCGCCTTCTCTTTCTGCCTAAGGTTGTTGGCACGGTATTCCCGGGCATTGCGGGCACTCAGCTCCAACAGCGCCAGCTTGTCCCCTTTTGCAGGGATTCTAAACTCTGTGCCGTCCATCTCTACATCCGGCATGAAAGGTACGATAACCTCTTTTGCCAAGGTGCCGAACTTGCTTTGGACCTCCGCAATAAACTCGCTCAGAATGGCCTCCTTCTCTTCCTCTATATTCATCTTGAAGCCAAGGTTGATGGACTGCACAATGGCGCCGCCGCGAACGCGGAGGAAGTTGCCGTAGGCATCGCCGGCATCGGACAGCAAGGAAAAGACATCGGCATCGGTGCCGGAGGCCGATGAAACCACTGATTTGGCGTAATGCCCTTCAAGGCGTTCCATCTTTTCCTTGTAAACCGCCGCCTGCTCGAAATCCAGGCGCTCTGCGGCCTCTCCCATAAGGGAGCGGTAGTGTTTTATCAGATCACGTGCTCCGCCCTTCAGGAGGCTGCTTATTTCATCAATCCAGCCATTATATTCCTGCAGGGATACCCCGCCTACACAGCAACCTTTACAGCGACCTATATGAAATTCAAGGCAGGGACGGAACTTTTTTCGCAGAATGGCTTCGCCTGTAATCTTCAGGCGGCAGGAACGTAGCGGATAAAGCTCGCTGAAGAGCTCCAGAAGGACTCTGGCGTGCATTACGCTGCTGTATGGCCCGAAGTACCGGCTGCCGTCCTTCTTAAGCGTACGGGTCAGGAAAACGCGCGGATACTCTTCTGCCGTCACGCATATCCAGGGATAAGTCTTTGAGTCCTTGAGAAGGATGTTATACTTGGGCTTGTACTGCTTGATAAGATTATTCTCCAAAAGCAAGGCATCAGCCTCTGAATCAACCACCGAATACTGTGCATCAGCTATCTTGGACACCAGTATCCTGGTCTTGGTGTTAAGGCGCTCTGCGGGCACAAAATACTGCGCTACGCGCTTGTGAAGATCCTTAGCCTTACCCACATATAATATTTTCCCCTCAGAGTCATAGTATCTATAAACTCCGGGGGAATGTGGAAATGTTGCTATTTTCTCTCTTATATCCACTCTTTATTCGGCGCGGAAATACTCTTCCAGAGCCTCGCGTAACTTCTTCAAGGACAAGTCTCTGTGAAGGATGGTACCATCCGGGCCAAAAAGAATCAGCGTAGGAACGTGAGGGATACAATACAATTCAGCAATATCTACGTCTGACTGATATATCATATTCCATTTAAGTTTTTTGGCCGCCACCACCTTTGACGCTTCTGATACCCTGTCCCATACGGGGATACCCAAGACTACAAAATTCTTGTCCTTATATTCTTTGTATATTTTGTCAACCCGCTCAAGATTCTCCAAGCAAGGCTCGTACCACGAAGCCCAGAAATCTACAAGTACATAATTTCCCTTTCCAACATAGTCGGAGAACTTGGAAGTGACCTTTCCGTCCTCGTCCATTGCGGTGAAATCTGTGAACATACGGCCCTCTGCAGTCCTGTTCCTGATTTCAATGTCGCCCTTTATCTTAAGGACAGACGGGCTTGACTGAAGCTCAATGGACAGGGAGTCGATCTTAGCCACAATTTCTTCGTCGGAAATATACCGGCTTATAGTGCTCAATGCCTGCAGGCTAAGGTCATTATCCCAGTTTTTGGACATAGTCTCGTTGCAAAGGGAACGGATGTCTTCCTCTATCTTGACATATTTTGTGACAAAATCTGCGGAAACAACCTCTTTGGCATTGATGGACTGCATATACTGGGACATAAATTCAGCCCTCTCTTTCAGAAGCTTGTCCGACGCCCTCAGGAACTCTACAGCTCTGATATTGATTTCCGACTCGCCCGGATTCAAAATTGGCTCCGAGCCGGAAAAATCAATTGTCAGATCCTTTCCGTCAGGAATAACGTAAACGTCTTCTACAAATGCAGAATTGATAAGGGAATATGGAATCTTGGCTACGAAGACACCGTTTTCTACGGGTACACGTTCTGTTTGACCAAGGTTGGGAATAAAAATACTAACACTGTCCGGTGCTGATTTATCCCCAAAATCTCCCGTAACGACCGAATACCTAGGGCCGCAGGAAGCCGTCAGAGCGGCAATTACCGCTAGGACAAAGAGATATGTACTTTTCATGGCAAAAGGCCGGCACAGCGTTTTATTGCTGCACCGGCCGTAAATATAGTGAATATTTCTTTAAAATTCAAAGATTATTCACCTCTGGCTTCGCTATTCCTGCGAGGACGGCGTGCACCGCCGCGTCCGCCACGCTCGTTGCCACCACGGCCGGGACGACCCTGACCCTGTGCCTGAGCTGCATTGGCTGCTACGCCGGCGTTAGGAGAAAGATCCTTCTTTCCGTAAACCTCGCCGTTGCAGATCCATACCTTGACGCCAAGAACGCCAACCTTGGTATGAGCCTCTGCAAGTGCATAGTCGATATCGGCGCGGAAAGTGTGAAGAGGAGTACGACCCTCTTTGAACATTTCGCTGCGAGCCATTTCAGCACCACCAACGCGGCCGCTGATCTGGATCTTGATACCCTCTGCACCAACGCGGATTGCAGATGCGATTGCCATCTTGATGGCCCTTCTGTAAGATACTCGGCCCTCGATCTGACGAGCGATGGAGTCAGCAACGATGCGAGCGTCAACCTCAGGGCGACGAACCTCGTAGATGTTGATCTGAACCTCCTTACCGGTTACCTTCTTGAGCTCTTCCTTAAGCTTGTCAACCTCTGCGCCACCCTTACCGATGATAACACCGGGCCTTGCAGCCTGGATGGTGACGGTGATGAGCTTAAGAGTCCTTTCAATGACAATCTTAGAGAGGCTTGCCTTTGCAAGACGGCTCTCAAGATATTTGCGGATCTTGTAGTCTTCTGCTATTTTCTCCGCATAGTTACCACCACACCAGTTAGAGTCCCAACCACGGGTGATACCGATTCTGTTGCTGATAGGATTTGTTTTCTGTCCCATATTTATGCCTCCACTGTTGCGGTTTTCTTAACATCAAGAACGATGGTAACGTGATTGCTGCGCTTGCGGATACGTCCGGCACGGCCCTGAGGGCAGGGGCGGATTCTCTTAAGAGTGCGGCCTTCACCGACCATGATGGTCTTTACATATACATTACCATTATCGAGTTCCTTGGACTGCTCAGGGTTCTTAGCCTCCCAGTTAGCGATTGCGCTGCGGAGAAGCTTCTCAAGAGGGATTGAAGGTGCCTTCTTGGAGAACTTGAGAAGATCAAGTGCACGGTTGACTTCCACGCCTCTTACTGTGTCTGCTACCAGACGCATTTTACGGGGAGAGGTAGGGACGTCATTGAGTTTTGCTATAGCTGTCTGCCTCTTAGCCTCTTTCAGCTTTTCGGCCATTATTCTTTTACGAGCTCCCATAATTTCAAATCATTAAAATTTTACTTCTTATTGTTGCCCGAATGGCCTCTGAAATTTCTGGTAGGTGCAAACTCGCCAAGCTTGTGACCAACCATGTTTTCTGTAACATAAACCGGAATGAACTTATTTCCGTTATGAACAGCGATGGTGTGGCCGACGAAGTCAGGAGAGATCATACTTGCGCGTGACCAAGTCTTGACAACTTCTTTCTTCTTGCTACCATCATTCATAGCAAGAACTCTCTTTTCCAGGGCTTCCTGGATATACGGACCTTTTCTTAATGAACGACTCATAATTCCTAAAGTTTAATTCCGATTATTTCTTTCTTCTTTCAATGATGAACTTGTTTGAAGTAGCCTTAGGATTACGTGTCTTGTATCCCTTTGCAGGCAGACCCTTGCGTGAACGAGGGTGACCACCAGAGGCGCGGCCTTCACCACCACCCATAGGGTGATCGTGAGGGTTCATAACAACACCTCTGTTGTGGGGACGACGGCCAAGCCAACGGCTGCGGCCGGCCTTACCATAGGACTCCAGATTGTGTTCAGGGTTGGAAACGGTACCAACGGTAGCACGGCAGGTTACAAGTACCATACGGGTCTCACCGGAAGGGAGACGAAGTACTGCGTAGTTGCCTTCACGTGCTGCGAGCTGTGCGAAAGTACCGGCGCTACGTGCCATAGCGGCACCCTGACCGGGACGTAGCTCGATGTTGTGTACGAGAGTACCTACCGGAATCTCTGCGAGAGGAAGCGAGTTGCCCATATCAGGAGCAACACCTGAACCGGAAGCGATAACCTGACCTACCTTGAGACCGTTAGGGGCGATGATGTATCTCTTTTCGCCATCCTCATACTGTACAAGGGCGATGCGGGCGCTGCGGTTAGGATCGTATTCGATTGTCAATACGGTCGCTGTGCAGTTGTCTTTATTACGACGGAAGTCGATGATACGGTACATTTTCTTGTGACCGCCACCGATGTAACGCATGGTCATCTGACCGGTGTTGTTACGTCCGCCTGTTCTCTTGAGGGGCTCCAGCAATGATTTCTGAGGAGTCTTGCAAGTGATATCATCGAATGCGCTGATAACCTTGTTTCTCTGTCCGGGGGTAACCGGTTTGTATTTCTTTACTGCCATTGCCTATCCCTCCTAAATGTTTGCATAGAAATCAATCTTATCTTCGCCTGCGAGGGTAACGTATGCCTTCTTGAAGTGGTTGGCACGTCCGCGGAGAAGACCGGCCTTGGTGAAGCGGGCTTTCTTCTTACCATTGTAGTTAACGGTATTGACAGAAGCAACGGTTACGTTGTACATCTGCTCTACCTCGGCCTTAATCTGTACTTTGTTAGCAGAACGGTCTACTATGAAACCATAACGGTTCAACTTTTCGCCCTGAGCCGTCATTTTTTCTGTTACGATTGGCTTAATTAAAATTCCCATCTCTCAATAAATTTAGCAGTTAGCTCTGGAGTTGAGGACATCCTGTACGCCGTCTACAAATACAACTGAATATGCATTCATTACGTTGTAAGTGTTGATCTCGTCAACAGTGATAACCTTAACGTCCGGGAGGTTACGTGATGAAAGATAAATGTTTGCAGAGTTCTCAGGAAGAACGAAGAGAACCTTGCGGTCGCCTGCTTTGATTGCATTGAGAATGCCCATGAACTCCTTAGTCTTGGGAGCATCCATTACGAAAGGCTCTACCACCTTGATGGCGTTGTCCTGAGCCTTGTAAGAGAGGGCTGAGAATCTTGCAAGCTGTTTGAGCTTCTTGTTTAGTTTATACCTGTAGTCGCGGGGCTTCGGACCGTGGATGTTACCACCACCTACGAAGATACCGGCCTTGAGAGAACCGTGACGTGCGCCACCGCCGCCCTTCTGACGACCAAGCTTCTTGGTGCTGTATGCAACTTCACTTCTGTCCTTTGTCTTGGCAGTGCCCTGACGCTGATTTGCGAGGTACTGAACTACGTCAAGGTAGATGGCATGATCGTTAGGGGTAATGCCGAATACCTTATCGTCGAGAACCACGGTCTTCCCAGACTCGGTTCCGTCAATTTTCAAAACTTTTACTTCCATAGTCTTATGCCTCCAAAATCAGATAAGAACCCTTAGCTCCGGGAACAGAGCCTTTTACTACGATGAGATTGTTCTCAGGGATGAGCTTGAGGACAGCAAGGTTGGTAACCTTAACCCTGTCGCAACCCATGTGACCTGCCATACGCATTCCAGGGAATACGCGTGAAGGCCAAGAGGATGCACCCATTGATCCGGGGTGACGAAGACGGTTGTGCTGACCGTGGGTCACGCCGCCTACACCTGCGAATCCGTGGCGCTTAACAACGCCCTGAAAACCTTTACCTTTGGATACTCCGACAACGTCTACGAACGGAACGTCAGTGAAGACGTCAGTAAGTGATACGGTGTCACCGAGCTTAAGTTCACCTTTGAAGTCTGCAGAGAATTCTACAAGCTTACGCTTAGGTGTGGTTCCTGCCTTTGCAAAATGCCCTTTCAGCGGGGCGCTGGCGTGCTTTTCTGAGATTTCGTCATAGGCAAGCTGTACAGCGGCATAACCATCTTTTTCTACTGTACGAACCTGCGTAACAACGCACGGACCAGCCTCAATTACGGTGCATGGAATATTTTTTCCATCAGCACCGAAAACGGAAGTCATTCCGATTTTCTTTCCAATTAATCCAGGCATTGGTTTGGTTAATTAATTGTTAATCAATAATTTAATCTATTCCGCACATTTTTTGCGGACTGCAAAGGTAGTCATTATTCTCTGATTTTCAATACTTTCTGCAACTTTTTCAACAATTTTTTCAACATCCCCCCGGTTTTTACCTTTTTTATTCACCCTGCCGCCGCTAATATCTCATCCCCGCCACCGCTAATATCTCATCCCCGCCGCCGCTACCGACCATAATCGCGTAATTGTGGTCGCTAGCGGCTCTTTTTTGCTAACCTATTGTATAATAGCGAAGTTATATCTATATTTGTAAGGGACCTTAAAAACTACTCTGCTATGAAAGGGAATCATTTGCTTCTTACCGCGGCAACTGAAAGGATTGTTCTCTCCGGCAACGATACTGTGCGCTACTGGTACTCTGCCGCAGGAATTAAGCTAAGGGAGAATACTACGGATTACTCAGGTTCTTTGGTAATAAAGAATGGCACGCTGGACAAATTAATAGTTCCCACGGGTTATGTTGCAGCAAATGGAAACATAACCAGCAACGGACAGTACGTTTACTTTGTCAGGGATCACCTGGGAAGCGTTCGCGCCACTGTAGCACAGAACGGAACCGTCCTGGAACGCTATTGGTACGGTCCTTACGGTGACGACGTTCCTGCTCCGGGACAGACTACGGTTCAAACAAGCACCACTGACAACCCCTACCGCTTCAGCGGCAAGGAACGCACAACTGCGGACTACGACTTCGGCGCCCGCCGTTACCTGCCCTTCCGCATCCCACGCTGGACCACCCAGGACCCCCTGGCAGAGAAGTACTACTCCATCAGCCCCTACGCCTACTGCGCCGGCGATCCGGTAAACCTTGTGGATCCGGAAGGAATGGACACCGTTCCTAAAGCCCCGGAGGATAAAATGGGAACTCCTGAATATTACTTTTGGAGAGAGGAGGAATACTATAAAAGAACTGGAACGCATAGTTCTTACTATGGGGAATATGGGTATAAAGATGCACTTCGCTTTAACGATATATTGTAAAATATAACTCATGAGATTTTTATTTTTTACATTCCCTCTTTTGATTCTACAGTCATGTTATTTATTTGAAGGCACATATACTAATCTGTGGCAATACGAAAATAACTACGGGATGTCATTAAGTATCGCAAATGACACTTCTTTTTTCTTGGTAACTTATCGAGATTCCATTGAGATTTTCAAAAGTAGAAATCAAGGAAGGCTCTGGACTAAACAGCATTCGTATGATGGTAAATGGATATATTGGTCCAGTCTGCTTAGTGACGACAATATGTATATTGTAATGCAAAACCGTGAAGATAAAAGTCACATCATCAGCAGGTTTAGTATCTCAAAAAAAACGACGAGTATTCTTTCTTTACCGGATAGTTTGTATTGGGGAGCATCTTTTTGGCGTGGAAAAGACAAATATCTTCGTATACTACTAAGAAGTAAGAATAATGAAAAACGAAGTATTTACAGGATAAATTCTAGTTTTGATAATATCTTACTGGAAAGGATGATTCCAGATAGTTCAAAAAATTTCGTTCGAATTATTGATGATTCTATCGTTGTTTATCAATCTAAAAAAACAAACAATGTAGTCATTAGTTATCCGCATAAAGAAGAAGTGTTTAAAGCATTGAAGGATAAGCATCCGTGGCTGTATGCAGATGGGAAAGTATATCTAACTGCCGATTCTGATACAACAGATCATTATATATATACGATTAACTTGATTAATAATCAAATTGACACAATTCCACACTATCCTTTTCTCTCAGCCGTGAGATATGTTAATAAAGACACTATTGTCACAGAAATGATAGCAAGAAAATACCATAGATTATATGGCGTCACGAAGGACTACGGGCAAACCTGGAAAGGTATTGACCCTCATATAGTCTTTGTTAATTGCAAAACAGTATATAAGGGTAAGATCTATATCTTTGAAAATGGAAATTTTAGGTCATATCCCTTATAATCATTTTAACTCGATTATCGATTGTTTTAATTGGTAGAGAGTAAAAATGGGCCAGACTTGGAAATACACCTATGACGGAGCGGGACGGCTAACCCTTGCCTTGAGGGAAGACAGCCTCCCGGGCACTCCCTTGTACGGTCAGGACCGTTTCACATACGACCGCAACGGCAATATCCTGTCCCTGACGAACAAACTTGGAACAGACTCCCTGACGGTTGCAGCTCCAAGGACCGGCAACCGTCTTACCGCGGCAACATACGATGCCAACGGAAACGAGACCTCATGTACGACTGAAGGGACATTAAGCATTGTTTACAACCGCCTGAACCTACCCGAAAGAATTGTTCTTTCCGGCAATGATACTGTGCGCTACTGGTACTCCGCTGCAGGAGTAAAACTAAGGGAGAATACTACGGATTACTCAGGTTCTTTGGTAATAAAGAATGGTTTGCTGGACAAACTGCTTGTTCCCACGGGTTATGTTGCAGCAAATGGAAACATAACAAGCAACGGACAGTACGTTTACTTTGTCAAGGATCACCTGGGAAGCGTTCGCGCCACTGTAGCACAGAACGGAACCGTCCCGGAACGCTATTGGTATGGTCCTTACGGAGATGATGTCCCTGCTCCGGGACAGACCGCGGTTCAAACAGGCACCACCGACAATCCCTACCGCTTCAGCGGCAAGGAACGCACACCAGCGGACTACGACTTTGGTGCACGCCGCTACCTTCCCTTCAGGGTTCCCCGCTGGACCTCCATGGACCCCATGGCAGAGAAATACTTCCCGATAACCCCCTACGCCTACTGCGCCGGGGATCCGGTGAACTATTGGGATCCGGAGGGAAAACAAGATTTTGCAATAGGAATAGAAATGGGATTGGCTTCTGGTACTCCATGGGGGATTGTTATAGGAGGACTCATTACAGTTGGTTGTATTTTGTATGAAATCATTATTTCTACTGATGATTCAAATGATAATGATAGCTCTATAGAACAATCCCGTAATCCGGGCTTTGACTGGCAAAGCAAGAGGGATCGCGAAGCAGCGGACGAGGAAGAGCGAATAAAGATTCAACATAAAGAATCTGCTAATAATAGTTTCGGCGATCCAGATAATCATGACGATAATAATGACTTTAATATTAGAAATCCAAAGAAAAAAGGAGTAGCATTGATTACAGGTATTCTAGCTTTGATAAAACAATGTTCAAATAATGATACTTCAAATACGGAGCAGATTATACAAAAGCCAACCGAACAAGTTCTCCTTCAAAGTAATCCATCAAATAAACCAAATAACAAAGATCAATAGTTCGTTAGTTTTATAGATTTTACGCCACGGCGCGAACGCCGTAGAAT